>Ga0209634_1000409_pt1 | contig 33446 bp, 53 predicted proteins | sample LinPmetageLP40_FD_184043 | JGI IMG/M metagenome (GOLD analysis project Ga0209634, IMG submission 184043) | Marine viral communities from the Pacific Ocean - LP-40 (SPAdes) (version 2) | ecosystem: Environmental > Aquatic > Marine > Oceanic | place: Pacific Ocean | collected 2010-08-26 | reverse complement strand
TATAACTCTCTCATACTGAACGGGTGTAAGTCTTACTCTCTTTTGTTTTACAAGGGTAAATGTTAGCTATCTCCCAAAAATCATCATCACAAGATATGTTTCTCTCTGAGCATCTTTGTTTAAAGCTGTGATACTCCCTGCAAATCCTTAGTATCTCATCTATATTACCTTGATTAACAATAGGACTTGCTATGTCTATTATTATTTTCTTAGAATCTATCATTTGTTTCTCCGTGTTCACTTATTATCTTTATTGAGTTTATCTCTATGTCTATGTCATCAACTTTTTTACCGCATCTCTTAGCTAACTTTGAAAGAACATCCTTATCTGTTTTTAATTCCGCTAAGTCTTCTGTTGTAATAAAAATCTCATCAAGCCTTGACAACCACTTCCTGTTTATTGTTTTGTTGTTAGCAATCTTGTAGTAAACCTGTGCTAAATATATTGGTCGCTTCATTTTAATCTCTTTGCTTTACTTATTGTTTCTGCTATAAACTTGTCTTGCTCTCTATGTAATTGAAAGTCAGTTATATAGTTTTGCTGTCTGCGAAGCATTGCCTTTGCTTTATACTCCTTTAACCATATATTCCAATTACGAACATTAACAAACCCTCCGTTCTCTGAGTGTCTTATCCCTTGCTCACAAGCAAAAACTACTTCTTCCATTTCCATAGAACCATAACCCTTTGCTAAGTCATCAACCAAGAATTTACTCATCATAATTATCTGTTCTGCATCAGGCTTTTGACCAAGCATAAGATAACACTTACTAAGCAGGTCTACGCACTCTAGGTTCAACCCTTTCTTGTCGTTGGCATATCTATACCAAACTTGTTTTGTTTTATCTTTCATCGTTTTTTTCTAGTTTCTACTTGTCGCTTGTCTGATTTGCTATTTAAAACAAAACCTGTTACTAAAAAGTAATCATCCCAAGTTACCTTTTTTCTTCCGTTGTCTACATTGTTTAATGCGTTTTGCCACATTTGTTTTACTACTTTGTTGGTAGCCTCTGAAATTCTTTTTTCTAAATATTCTTTATTCTGCATTGCTGATTTGTGTTCTAGCTTGTTGCCAAGCTGTTAATACTTGTTTTGGTTGTGATGCTTTTTGATTGTCGTTAGAGTTCTTCTCCCAAGTCCTAACAGATGCTTTCCAATCCTTCATAGGATTCTTACCTACCTTCCATCCGTTTGAAGAATAGTAGTCGTAAAACTTCTCAGCATCCACCAAGTTGTTTCTCTCACTACAATAATCTAAAACGTCTTCAACAGTTGGCTTTGTAAACCTCTTAGCCTTAGCTTTATCTTTAACTATAACTATATCTGTATCTTTATCTTTAAGGGTACTTTCTACCCTTTGTGAACCCTTCAAGTACCCTTCAAGGTTATACTTGTTTAATAGGTTAATTACAGATTTATGTACGTTTGAATTTTGATTTAACTCTCCATATTGGTATTCTATAAAGTCAGGTATAAACCATTTATCTCCATTGTCAAATGAAATAACTTTATCTCCAAATAGTGATGGTAAGTCGTCTTGAGATAGGTCAAAGCCTACTCTTATAGATGCTACGTCTATATCTACTTCCCAAATTCCTGCGTGATTGCAGTCATCTAATATGTAGAACCATAGCAATTTGTGTTGCGGTTGTAATTCACGAACAAAGCGTTTCTTCCACTTATCCGTATCTGTCATTCTTTTAGCCATTTTGATATTGTTTTAAAATTGTTTTGACAAATGTATGTATTTTTTTTTAATTAAAACAAAAGTTTTTTAAGTTTATTTTGTTTTATATATACTAACATCTCCTCATCGAATGTAGAACCTGCTCTTGGCTTTCGACCACCAAGCCTAAATTCTCCATTTAGTTTGTTTAATCTTGTAAATAGTATGCCATCGTCAAACGACCAACACATAACAACAGGAACATTGTTTTGCTTCTGAAATTGCTGACCATCTACTATCTTTCTCATAGATACTAATACAGTTTCCTTATCTCCTATCTTTTGGTTCTTGCATCCTTTTACTTCAAATCCACATATTACCTCTGCATTTACTCCAAATATTTGATAATCTATCTTAGCCCATCCCTCTGCTGATGCGTAAGAATAATCGTATTCGTTGCAAAAAAGCCTAGTGGCTCTGTCTTGCCTTGCGAAATCTTTTGCAGTTTCAAACTTCATTTCTTCAGGTATTGGTATATTCTAGTTTTGCTCATACCAAATATTCTTGCTATGTCTTTTACTTCCCATCCGTAAAAAAACATAAACCTAGCTACGCTTCTCTTTACCTTAGTTTTAAAACCTTTTAGATTTGTGTAATTGTTGATTCTGCTATTGTAATTCATCTACTTTGTTGTTTTATGGTTATCGTCTATGTTTATTATTTCGTATGTGTAAGTACATAAATCTTTGATTATCCTTATGTTGGCTCTTATCTGTTTCCTAACGACTTCAATCTCGGTTTTAGTGCTATCCATTCCGAGAGAAGAATTGAGGGCAGCGTTCTTGTGTAACAAGCTATCTACCCTCTTTACGTTCTTCCTTTTAGTGTTCGACTTCACAATCAAATACTTCTATTAATCTCCTTACCTTAAAAGGGTAAGTCTGATTCTTCTTTTACAGGCTCGGTAGATGTTGTAGCACTTCCAACATTGATACCCCAAGCTAAAATGTTATTGTAGTAGTTCCCCTCGTACAGGCGACCTCTAATGTCAATCTTACACACAACCTCTGTTCCTATCGCAATAGCACCTAGCTTGTCAATGTTGTCTTTTACGACTTCCATCTTTACTGACTGAGGATAATCTCCTCCTGTGTTTACTACAAACTCTCTTTTCTTAAATCCGCTTTTGAACTCTTTTGTTTCAAAAATCGCTTCTAATGTTCCTTTAATTTCCATTTTCTAATTCAGTTAAATAATTAATTTCGTTTTTAATTCGTTCAATCCTATCGTTGATTATCAACGCTTCGCTTTCTAATATATCAAGTTCATCTTTTAATGTAACAAAACTATTCTGTTGAAATACTAAATCTCTTACTCTAATGTATTGTATCATTGATTCCTTGTCGTACTCTAAGTAGCCTTTCATTTGTCTGCAATGATGTATCACAGTTGCGTGATTCATTTTGAAGACAGCCGCTATCTTTAAATAAGGTAAAAAGTAATGCTTACGAAGAAAGTAAAAAAACATTCTCTTGCCACTAACAATGTTAGCTTTTCTTTTTGTACCCTCTAGTTGCTCAAGGCTTATGTTATAAACAGAGCAAACCGCATCTCTTAGTGCTTGATATTTTTGATATGTTAGTTCTTTATCTGTCATTTTGTATAGTTTCTATCAAAGAACTTATATCGTGTGATTCGTTTATCTTTGGCTGTTGTGCTAAACACTCTATGTGCTTCAACCTCAACATACTTGGATTAGCTAAATACTTTGTTATGGTAACACCCTTAACTCCTGTTATTTCACTAAACTCTTTTTTACTTACACCTAGTTCTCTCATAAGTGCTTCAAATTTACTACTTGCTTTTTTCATAATTTATTTTTTTATACTATTACTAATTCTATGTTAAATTCTTGTTTATATAATTCTTTTATTTCTTTGTCAGGAACGCTTTTGTACTTATCTATAAACGATGAGTTTATTCCCGTAGATGCCTTTGTATAAGTTCCGTTCTCATCTAAGCCACCTTCTCTAATCTTTCTGATTTGTTCTCTAGTGATACAAACTATTGCACCCGTTCTAGTCATTGCGTGTTTCTTAATTGCCATTTTTAAACATTTTATTAAATTGTTCTCTTGGGTCTTTTGATACATAGTCTTCCTTTAGCTTGATAATCAGTTCATACGCTTCTTTGTAAGTAAGATATATTAGACCCCTCTCTATATCTTTTATCTCATTAGGTTCGTATGGAACGCTAGACAGTAAACCCTCAACAATAGCTATCTGACTATTGCTGATAGGTTCTTCTGCTAGTATATCGTCTATCCAATCTAAGTCCATTAGTCAGCCATTTCGTCTTGACCATAAACTCCTTGCTCGTAAAATCCTGTAAGCATAAGTACAGCTCTTGATTTTGAACGCTTTTCAGCCATAGCAACAGGAAACTTACCTGCAAGACCCATAGTGTTCTCTTTAGAAGATTCTCCAAAAGATTCTACCTGAGTTTGACCTATCTCCTTACCCTTAGTCATTGTAGCAAAGCAACGTAATACAACCCACTCTTTTTCCATAACTATTGGCTCATAGGTAACTTTTATATTCCTGTTACTTATAATCTTGTCGATACCCGTTCTTGTGATAATAACAAACCCTCGCTTGTCTTTATACACATCTTCTTGTACTAGACCATTCTCTGTGAACAATCTTCTTAGGCTTTCCTTTTTTGTTTCTGTTTTCATCTCTGACATAATAATTGTTTTTATTGGTTAATCTTTAATGCTTGTAAAAATAATCTAACTTCTTTGAAATCTTGAACCGCACTATCAAATGCACAAGAACGACCATCGTGCCAATTATGTAAGTTGTCGTTGTTACCTTTATACTTAATGCAATCTGTGTTGTTGTCATCTCTAAACTTCTCGTTTAAAGAAATCATACGGTCTAAGTGATGTAATACATCTCCTAATTTTACCATTTCTACTTTTAATTCTGTGTTCATAATAATTGTTTTTGATTAATAACTTCGACAAAGATAGCAAAGTTTTTTAACTAAACAACATATAATGTAAAAAAAAGTAAAGAAAGTTTGGTTTACTAGGGTAAATTATTTTTTACCTAAGTGCATTGGATATGTGATTGGTAGAGTTCCGTTGTTTAAGACAACACCACAAGCGATTATAGAACGCTTAGTAAAATTCTTAGCGTATGCCATAGCATATTGGTTTGAATCTGTTACACCGCATCCTACCTGCATAGCAAAGTGTCTAGCAGTTTTAGTGCAATGCCAAGAAACAGAACATTCTGTGTGAATATGACCTTGTACTACTGATTTACCCCAATTAACCATTCTGTTATGACCTCCTCTAGCACCGCTACTTCCTGTTCCGTGTGTATAGATTACACCGTCTTGTTCAAAGCTATCTGCAAACTCCCAAGTAGGGACTTCTAGTGCTTGGTTAAGGTCTTTAAGCCATCTTTGAGATATTCCCATAGATACAGCCTTCCTAGATATGATAGCATCGTGATTACCAATACATACTCTAGCGTTTGGGAACGCTTCGTGCCAAGGTTTTAATTGATTTATTGCTCTGTCTAATTCTTCTCCTGCACCAAATCCGTCAGGATGTGTTTCGTGAAACGAGCTAAAATGCGAATCTACGCAGTCGCCAATAAATATTACATCATTGCAATTATTTTTATTGTAAACGTCAATACAATGCTCTAGGTAAGATTCGCCATCGTTACATTGACCTTTTATCCAAGGTGCGTGTAAATCTCCAACGATAAGTATGTTGCGAGTTTCTTGTTTTCGCATCTTTTGTATTGTTTCGTACTCTGATTCTGTAAGTCTTGGTCTAAATTGTTTCATAATTCCGCAATATAATAAAAAAAAACTACAAAAAAAAATGGAGTGTCGTTAAACACCCCACTAAAACAATTATCAAAAACACAATCCAACCTTGAGATGGTTGGCGATTAAACAAAATCGAAAGCTAATATACTCAAAAAATGTTTAGTTGCAAATTATTTCTTGACTTTCTCGTATGACCTTCCACCAAAGTATGCACCAAAGCAAGTAATGGCTAGTATTTGCCATAGGTCAATCCAAGAATCTTTAATATCCATATCTACAAATCCAAAGTCTACTAATGTAAATGTAGTTAACACAATCATCAGGAAAGCTAGTGTAAGAGGTCTTATAGACTTTGTAAGCCAATTACCCTGCATATCAGCTTCCCAACGCTTAGTTACCTCAACCTGCATCTTAGCTTCGTAAGACTTTATCATATCCTCAAACTTATGTTTAAGTTCTTCTTTTTCTTCTTTTGATGTGTGCAATTCATCGACTATACCGCCAACAGATTCTACTAACTCTTTTGCACCACTACTAAAAATTGTTCCTAAAATACTCATATCTTTATCTTTATCTTTATCTTTAACTATAACCTTAGCTTTATCTTTAGCTTTATTATGTAGGGTATAAACTACCCTTTGTGAACCCTTTGGCAAGGGTTAGCCATCTATGAAATCGTTTATGTGCTTATACTCTATAAAAACTTTTTCTTCTTTTTGCAAAGCACTTAAAATTGGCGGGTAAATTCTTTTGTATGCTTGTGAAGACTTGCCTATGAAACCATTGGAAATTAATCCGTTGTTTTCTTGGTTGTCGCCAACAAGTAAGCACCCCGCAGTATGCTCATCAGTATTTCCGCAATGGATAAGAATATGCTCAAAATTAGGAACATTAACGATATGAAGCATACCATCGTGTATATCAGAAAACCTTTCGCTATATTTTTTATGAAATCCACCTTCTTTTCTTAATTTAATTTCGTAACATCCGTAAGGTATCATTGTTTCGCCTTTTACCTTTACAGCCCTGTATTCATCTTCTAAAGTATAACACATAAAATCGTAGCCTGTTGAGGTTTTTTGTATCAACATACCGTTAGTGCTATCGTTAGAAAGATTGTATCTTAAAACAACTAATTCCATTAGCTACCGCAGTTCTCACAATCTTCTTGATTCTCGATATTGCAAGTAGGTTGTTCTTCTTCTTCTAATACCTCTAGCCAAGCATCAAAACCATTATGGACAACAGTTTCAGCAGTTTCAGTAGCTTTTTGGCAGTTACATTCTTTTAAATTTTCATCGCAATTACAATCCATTTTTTTTATAAAATTTTATTTTTTTAAATTTTTGCAAGAATTTAACTTTGCCAATTCTATTTTTAATTCATTAATAGTGTCTTCACACTCATTAATAACTTTAATCTTTTTTTCTAGTCTTTGTTCAAGAACCAATATATCTTCTCCTAGTTGACCTATTTGAGAATAAGCTATACCCATAGTAAATATAATACCGATAACCCATATAATATTACCTATACTTAATGTAAAGTCTTTTTGTATCATTTATTTTCCGAAAAACAAACTTGCTAGTGCTGTTAAAACAATTACATACAAAGACCACATAGCCCTGCTAATCATTTTTCTAGCGTGAGTATTTTGATTTACACGAGAAACTACACCAACATCAGGGTCAAGTAGCTTCTTAGTTAGGTTATCTAACTTGGCATCCACCCCCCCTAGTTTATCTTCCATTGAATCCATTTTCTGCTTCATTAATGCTATTTCTTGTGCTGTTGATGCCATTACAATCCGTGTCTTTTCATTATGTCTTGCTGTACTGAAGTTAATTCAGCAGCGTTAAGCTCTCTATCGAATACAACAACTTCGTTTATAAAACCTTCTGTTTCTAAAGCTTCGTTAACAAATCCTAAACTATTTATAAGTAAGGTAGATGTGCTATCGCTGTCGTTTGCTGTTCCTGTTATTTTTGTTAGGTTGCTGTAAATTTCAACATTGTTTGTTGCAGCAGCAGAACCCCTAGTAATTCCAAATAAAAACTTTGCAGTTGGTATGTTCTCGCTTAATCCTTGAGCATCAAGAGTTACAGCACCTCCACTTCCACCACTTGATTTTAAAACAATTCTATTGTCAGTTCCTCCTTGATTAACTCTAATGTTGTTGGCTGTATCTCCACTTTTTCCTATAACAGCTTCACTAGTAGGATTTGCATTTTCTAAATCCAAAACCATAAATATAGTAAAGGTAGTAAGGGTAATCAAAGAAGTTAAATCTAATCTATCAGAGTTAGTTCCGCTTGCAGCACCATCAAACTCAAGCGTATTTCCACTTACCGTAGGCTGCCTAGCATCTGTGCTTTGTGTTGCGTGATTATTATTACCACTTGTATCAAGCCATTTAACATCAGTATCTCCATCACTATCAATATCAGGAATAGTAATATTCTGTTGCTCTAAAAATAATTGTAAACCAAGCATATCTTTTATACTTGTATTCTTATTTCCTATTGATAATCCTAGTCCTAACATATTAGTCTGTATATACTATTTCTAATGTTCCGTTAAACCTTGCAGTAGTTGCACTACTTGCATCTCCTGACGATATGGTTACTATAATAACATCTCCTGCCGCAAAAGAAGCAGAAGAACCCATAGAACCCGCTTCAAATAAATCTACGTTTGTATTACCTCCACCTGTTTCGGTAGCAGTAGCACCTAATTGAGTTAAGTCAATAGCAGCAGCACTAGCATCAGCAGGAGTGCCTTTATATACTTTAAGGTTTATAGTCTTTCCCGAAGTACAAGCTATTACACCTTCAAAAGCATTAACAAATCCTGCTCTAGTGCAGTAAAGCTGTGCTTGTGCAACAGCATCTTGTGCATCGACAGTAGAATCAGTAACAACAGTATCCCAAGTATGAGTTGAGCCACCTGCGTAAGTAGGTGAGTGTTCTGCTGTTGAAGTTTTTTGAAAAAATCCTGCAACCCTAATGTGCTGCATACGTCTAAGGTTGTCGTCAACCCAAGCTAAAGCATTGCTTCCGTTCTTTACTAAAACCGTATTAGCAGATGCCGAACTAAAGTCTTTTGGAACGTGAAGTTGAGCATTGTCTAAAGCACTATGTTCGTTACTTGCCATATTATATACTTGCTATTAAAATTTCTACATCTACATCTTCAGAAAGAGAATCAACTAAAATGCTCTCCAAGTCAACTAATGATGTTACAATAGTTGCGTTTGCATCACTTAAACCTATACCATCGTGAATAGTATGCAGTATAAAACTTTGACCCGCACTTACTAAATGAGTTGTAGACATATTAGCTGTTCCGTTTTCAGAACCTGAAACTTGTAAGGATAGGTTGATAGGATTTGTGTCGTCTAAATTAGTTACTCTTATGTATTTAACATTTTGAGTGTCAAGAGCATTGTCCCCATCATATATATCTGTTTTAAAGGTAGCTATCGTACAGTCGTTATCATCTTGTACACGAACTATTCTTTTGTAAACCTCTTTAATAGATGGTATTGACAATTCTTTAGTACCTCCATAATTTGCACCACCTAAAGAGATAGATTCAGTTATAGTTACCGTCATTGTAGCTGCTGTTACTGTACTTGCCATATCTTACTTATTTGAATATCCTATGCAGATTCCACTTGTTAGTGTAATTGCTGTTACTACTCCTATGAATAATGTTGTTCCCGCAGGAAGTGTAGTTTGTAAAGCAGCTTCTCCCGTAGAATCAGAAGTAGCAATACTAGCTACAACACTTGCAACAGGAAAGTGCAAACAGTAAAAACTTTTTGAGGTTTGTGCAGCAGTTGTAAAAATCTCTACATCTTGACCTATTGTATGACCAATCATTCTCGAAAGAACAGTATTGTCTTGTATTTGTTGTGCCATTTTATATATTTTTATTTATTTCTATCGTATGCCCAATTCTTTAAAGCAATGTAATTCTTTGAGTAAGGGCAGTCTTTACTCACGTTTTTGCCTTGTTTTTGTTTTCTTGCTCTTGCTATATATGCAATAGCTTTCCTAGCTTCTGTTGCGTTAGCAGAAGTCCAATCAGCTTTCTTTTTAGAAAGTAATGTTAGATTCCTGTTTATTGCTGTCCTTCCTATACTAGCCTTTTTACTACACTCAGTTTCAGACCATCTCTTTAACTCAGAGTAACTCATATTTACAGAAGCCTTGTACTCCTTAAATGTTTCGTCTATTTCTTCTTGAGTGAAGTTGTAAGGCTCAGGGTGTTCCCTTCCGCACATCCAATTACCATCAGGCATCTCGTGTTCATATCCGTCAGGACAGTCATCATTCTTCCTTACAGCGTTTTTAAATAGTCTGTTTATGTAGTATTTTACCAAATCCATTAATAGAATATTATTCCGTTTAACTTACTAGCTATGTCTTGGTCAGGCATAGAGCTATCTCCATCTGTTCCATATAAAGGAAACTGATTTACTTGGTCTTCGTGAGTAATGTATGCAATCATATCATCAAGAAAAACCTTTGCCTTTCTATAAGTATCGCTTTTCATCTGATTAAATTGCTCAACATTTGCAGGATTACTAAACTCAGATACATTAACAACTAAACCTGCTGAGGTAGTGTTGTATTGTATTTCATTCATAACTTCAAAACGAGTAAACCAATATAAAGCAGGTTTTAAAAAGTCAGTTACAAGTGTCTGATTAACAGCAGATAACGTTCCTCCCGTATGATTTTGAGTTTTTAATTGCTCGTAAAAATCTAATCCAAGCTCAGGCTTAATATGTGCAAGTTCAGCAATATCTAAAATACTATCAGATATTAATGCTGTATCAGTAGCTTGATTTGTAAAAGCGTTTGCTATTACTTCTGAAGCTGTTACAAAATTGTTGTACTGTCTTACGTTTGCCATATTAGTTGTTTGTGTTACTTCGTTCTACTCTTATTGTCTGTCTGTCTGAAATCAATAACTCTCCGTCTTCAATATCAGATAAATCTTTGTTAAGCATTGCTCTTTGCTCGTTAATAGTAAGAACTTGCTTAGGGTCAATATCAGCTAAGAATGAGATAGGCGGTTCGTAAACAACAACTAAATCATCTGTATCAATACCAACCTCTGCGTTTATGATTCTTTTGATAGGCTCTAGTAGAATATTTGTTGTATCTCTAATAACCGTACTCATTGCTAAATCATAAGCAATTCTAATCTCGCTACCTGTATTATTCATCTTACCCGATGAAACAATACCACTCAAAGCAGGTTGCCATCTATGAGCAGTAATTATATTTTGGTCTGTTAATTTCTGTAAATCTAAGAAATCTCCATCCTCTTTTTTATTTATAATCTGAACATCTGTGCTGTTAGCATCATCTCCGTTCTTTACTAAGAAAAGTATCTTAGAGTTGTTACCACTACCTGTAAGAGTATCTTTGGCAGTTTCAACAAACTTCTCTGCCTCTGCTTCGCCAAAATCCCCATTAACGGTAACAATAGCGGAAGGACTAAATCCATTCTTAAATGCTGTGTGATTATATTTACCTATTTCAAAATCTATTGCTATGTGTTCTAAAGCAGCTACATAGTCAGGAAGTCCGTAAAAGTTAAATGTACTTTCGTAATCCTTATAGTGTATTATAAACCTACTTTGTGATATAGTAGGATAAACAGGTATTCTTTGTGTTTTTTCTTTGTTACGCTTATAATTAGACCAATCAGGATTAAAATAAACGTGCTTTTTATTTTTAGACAATCTTGCAGTAGAAGCGTCTTTGTGATAGAAGTTTACACCTCCATCGTAAACAACACCTTCTAAGAAAGCATTACCGTAAGTGTAGTAATCATCTGCCAATTTCTTAAAACAGTCCTTTAAACTCTCTCCATTAGCGTTTACGCTTTCAATAAAGTCCTTTAGCTGTTCGTTTGACGTAGAAAAACCTCCACCTGTTGTGAAAGTTGTTTTCTGTGCTAGAACAGACCTGTGAGTTGAGGATTGTCTTTTTAATTCAGCAAGATATTGAGGAAACAAATTATCTTTTCCAAAAGGCATCCAATCTTCTCTTAACCTGTCTAAGTCTTTTACCTCACTAGAAACTTGAGGTGTAGAAAGGTTAACAAAAGCGTACTTAGCACCAAAACTACTCTTTATCTGAGGCTTTGTTTTTTGCTTTTTTTGCTTTTGAGTTTGATTTTTTTGATTCTGCATTTTCTTCTTTTGTTACAAAATTAGTATAACCCAAGTCATAAATTGCTTTGAGTTCTTCTTGTGTAGCATCCGCCCACATAACAACAATACCTTCGTTAAAGATAGTCCTGCCTTCTTTGTTTTTTGATATATACATATATACAAATATAATAAAAAGGGTGCAAAGTGCAAAATGCACGATGCGTACCCAATTTAATTAATTATTAAGATAATGCCATTGTACCTGCTGCAAGGTCAACAGTAACCGTACTTGATACAGTTCTAGGAAGTTCTCCTGAAGAACAAGTAATAGTAACAGTAACACCGTTTTCATCGCCTAAAGCAGCACCTGTGCCACCTTCAAGACCTGTCATTGTAGCGTACATTTGATTATTGAAAGAGCCTGAACCTGTTGTGTGCTGAAAAGTAGCAGACATACCTATACAGAACGCTTGGTCGTTATGGTCAACTACAACAGCAGCAATTTGCTCTTGTAATAATTTTTGTAAGTTTCCAAAGTGTACGTTTGAACAGTTAGGAATGTAGAATGAAAGAGTATGCTCAAACATCATAACACCATTTTCTTTTGAACCGCTAGTTGTTAAAGAACCCGTACCTTGCTTTAAGTCAAACAAAGCTAAGGAAGCACTATCAACTAAAGCCACAGCGTGAGTATCTGCTGTACCTGCGGCAGTAAACGTAGGTGTTAGGTTTGATGTTGCACAAAGACCTATATGTTTTAACCCACCTCTTTTCTCAAAGTCAGTAGCAGCTAAAACTAAATTTTCTATTGCCATTTTATTATTATTTAAAAGTTAAAAATTAAGGGGGAGTATTTCATCCCCCATTAATTATATTAATTATGCTAAAGCATCTGCTGTGTAACAAACAGCTAGTTTAGCATCAGCTAAAGCAACTCCACACATATAAGATACTCGGAATCTGTAAGACTTGTTGTCTTGAGAATACCATTGTTCCATTGCACTTTCGCTAAAGTCAGTACCTACGATGATTGCATCACGAGTAGTTAAGATAGCTCTGTGAGTTTCCTCAGTAGCAGAAGCACCATTGATAATAGCAAAGTCAGCAGCAACAGCTACATCCCAATCTCTACGAGCCAATACAGGAATACCTCTGTAAGTCAAGTTTGGAATACCGTTTACAAGTACAGAGTGTCCTGCCGCAGCATAACCCGTACCTTCTAAATACTCAGAGTATTTGTCGTAAATATCGCCTGATACAAAGAAAACGTGATTTCCTGCACTTAATAACTCAGGAGTAGCAGCATCATACATAGCTTGTAAGATGTTTACACCATCAGCAGCAGCGTTAAGAGCTTCTCCGTTAGCAACACCTGTAATATCAGAGTTGTCTAATTTTTGAGCAGCAGCTAAAGTATCTTTACATACTTCGAATATACCATCGTAAGAATTGTAGTCTAGGTAATCTCCACCTGAACTAAGTGAAGCATCGCCTAAGAATAACTGTCTGTTAAAGTCAGCCTTGATTCCTTGTGCGATTAAGTCGATAAGTACATTTTTAACAGCAGTACCGTCAATATTATCGAACTCAAAGTTTCCTTTCATTAATTGAGCTTTTACTTTCCCGAATAGAGAGTTAGAGTAAAATTCAATTTCAGCTTCAACTCTTGCAGGAGTAATAGTAACACCTGAGAAAGTACCCGTAGTTTCGCCTGCGAAAGCACCTGCTGTAAAAGCCTTAGTAATTTTAGATAATGACCCTAAGTGGTCAACTTTTGTTACTCCCTTAATATCAGGAAGAACATTCATATACTCCATATAGTCTTGTCCTAAGAACAAAGGAGAAATAATGCTTTGGTTAGCATCCATCTGCGTAAACGCAGGTAAGTTGTTTGTATTTGGAAATGCCATAATACTTAAATTTAGTTAGTTTATATTATTATTTTAAAATTGATTTAGCAAAGCTATCCCACTCGTTAACTACTACTTCTTCAGTAACAATAACAGGGTCGCTATCTGCTTCAACAACAGTTTCAGTAGCTTCACTTTTTGCTAATTTAGCTTCTAATTCAGAAACCTTGTTCATCAAGTCAGCTATTGAGCCTTCTTTTTCAGAAACAAGACCTTCTAATTCTTCTTTTTCCTCTCTTAAAGATGTTGCATTTTCTTCAAGTTCAGAAAACTTGTTTACTACTTCTTCATTGTCAGTAAAAAGAACAGAAACTTCTTGAGCAGGAGATGAAACTTTCTCTCCGTTAACAGCGTTTAAGATTTCTTCTTTAACACCATTAAACCAAGTTTTTAATTCTTCAGTCATTTTAAATGATTTTTTGTTATTAATTAATCCTAGTTTGTCGTTAACCTCTTTTTCATTTACGTTAGTAAACTTAGAAAGGTCAAACGATGCAGCCACCTTCATTGGTTCTGTTATATCATTAACAAAGCCAAATTCAACAGCCTCTTGACTAGACAACCAAGTTTCTTTATCCATCATTTCAGAAAGAGCTTCAACCGAAAGGTTTGTTTTCTTTAAGTAAATCTCGATAATTTCACTTTTAATCTTGTCAAGTAAATCAGCAGTTTTACGCATATCAGTTGCTTCTCCTGCCGATTGTCCGAATGGGTTGTGTATCATAAAAAATCCGTTCTCAGACATTTCAATATTATCTCCTGCCATTGCAATAACGGTAGAAATTGATGCTGCCAAGCCTTCAATCTTAATGTTTACATAACCTCTGTGAGAACGTAAAGTATTGTAAATAGCAAGACCATCAAATACACTACCACCAACAGAGTTGATTCTTAGCGTAATATCTCTATCACTTACATTCTTTACTTCCTCTATAAAGTTCTTAGCAGAAGTTCCGTAGTCGCCAATCTCATCGTATATAGAGATTTCGACAGGGTTACCGTCTGCTTTGTTTTCTATTGAGTACCATTTGTTCATAGTTGCAAATATATATATAGTTATTATAGACTTTGCGAAAAAAGTTGTAAAACCTTTATCTTATGTTGTTGTCGCCCTTAAACTTATCTTTTCCTCGATAAACTATTGTTTGAGCTGTCCTGTCGGAAATATCATACTTAATAGATAAATCCATAAAGGTATAAGTCTTATGTCCTGCGTTCTTCTTAATAATCTTCTTGTAATCCGATATAACCATATAATCTCTTAGTTGCTTAGGGTCAACAAGTCCGCTTTCTATCAAATGATACAAAACATTCTTTATTCCCGCATCTTCAGAGAACTTAGCTCTAACCTCATTGTATATGTTATCAATGAACTCTAAAACTATTTCTTCTTTGTTTTGTCTAATAGCCATATCGCAATATACTAAAAAGTAGCCTGACTTTCAATAGCACTCACTCTACCCTGAGTTTGTGTTACATCACTCTCCACCATTATCACTTGCGTAGTACCGCCTCCACCACTAATCATATCCTGTACGTTAGCTAGTTCTCCGCCCATTGCGAACTTCTCTCCTGTTGACAAGAAACCTCCGTTAGCGAATTTAACACCGCCTCCCGCTTGATTCATAGCAGACAACATTGGTTTAAACATTGCAGTAGAACGCTTGTTTATAATAGCTTCTCCGCCTTCTGCCTCGTGTATTCTACCGCCTACCGCAAACTTAACACCTCCGTTAGCGTGAGAAGAACCCTTAAACATTCCTCCGTTTGTAAGACCTCCTTGTTCAAACTTGCCTCCTTCTCCACCGCCAAACAATTTTGCTATCATAGGAGTTACAAGTGTTTTCATACCAAGAGCAAGACCAATTTTAGCAAAAAACGGTATAGTTCCGTCTGCAAACATAGAAGACATAGCGTTTAAAAGTATCTCATTAATCTTTACGGTAATAACATTAGCAAAAGCCTGTTCTACGCTTTCAGCAGACATAATAGCATTTTCTATAAGTTTGTTTGTATTTTCTTGGTCTGCTTTTGCGGTATCGTCAGCAGCCTTCTTTTTCATAAACTCAAGAGATAAGACCTTGTTTGCTATTTCTTCTTCTCCAATGATTGATTGATTTTGTAGTGCTAACATATCGTTGAAATGTGCAATCTTCATTTCAATTATCTTTGCGTTTAGTTCAGCTTCAGACTGTATTTTTCCGTCTACATATTGTTGTCGCATCTCAGCTTCTTTACCTGCAATATCTTCATCTGCACTTGACATCACATCTCCAACAATTCCGCTAAAATCATTATCCCCAATTTGAAGTCTTGATTGTTTTTCTTTCTCTACACCTAACTCTTTTAATCTTTTTATTTCCGATTTTATTAGTTGAATTTTTTTATTTTTAAAGGTCAACTCTGCCTCGTTATTCTGTGGTAATTCTTTAGCCTGAGCTAATAAAAGCTCTTGAACCTTTATTAAGTCTTTTTTAGCTAACAGTTCAGCATCTATTGCCTTTTGTAATTCATCTTTTCTGTTCTTCTCATCAATAGCATTTTGTTTTTCTTTTTGTACTTGTTCGTCTGTTCGGACAAATAATTGTTTTAATGCAATTTCCATTGACCTAACCATCTTGATTTGCATATCAAGTTCATCTTGAGAGATTCCTAAACCCTCTGCACTAGCGGTAAACGTACCGTCTTGGCTCATTCCAATAGATGTTTTTAAAAACTGAACATTCTTAGCCAACAAGTCTTCTTGTTTCATAAGATAGTCGCTAAGTTCTTTTTTCATCATAACAGTTTGACCGCCTCCTTTTTTAAGGGCATCATTGTAATCTTTTTTGTGTTTAGCAAATTGTTCAGAAGCCTTTTTAAGCCTATCACCAAACTCAATACTAGCTGCCTGTTCTGCTGTTTGAAAACTGTTGGTAAGAGCTGAAATGGAAGAAGTTAGACCATCTACCATTTTTTGCATAAAACCTCCGCCTTCCAATAAAGTTATGGTAAGACCTTCCCAAGCTGATTTAGCTTTTAATATAGAACCCGACAAGGTGTCTTCCATTATTTCTGCCATTTCCTCTGAAACTCCCGAAGACTTACTAAGAAGTGCATTGAAATCAGTTAAAGTATCAGCACCGTCAATAAAAGAGTTCATTGCCTGAACCTGCCTTCTATCTACTATCTCCATAACTCCTGCAACATCTATACCGCTATTTCTAAGCTCTTTTAAAGCAACAATAAAATCTTCTCCTGAGTGTACTGTTCTTCCTAGTTTTTTAGATAGGTCTGAAGACCCGTCTTGTAAATGTAAAAGAATGTTTCTAAGAGAAGTACCCGCAATAGATGCTTCGATACCCCTGTCTGTAAGCAACCCTAAAAGACCCGTTGTTTCTTCAAAGCTAAACCCTGCCATAGAAGCAATAGCGGAAACTTTAGACATTGAAGTTTGAAACTTCTCTATATCAAGTGCGGAGTTTGAAAAGGCAGAAGCCATAACATCTGCAAATCTAGCAGTTTCTATTGTGTCAGCACCAAAACCCCTTATTGTAGAAGCCACAACCGTTGCTGTTCTACCTAAGTCTTCTCCTAAGGCAGTAGAAAGAAGCAATATACTTTCTTGAGATTGCATTATCTCATCAGAACTAAACCCAAGTTTAGATAAGTTTAATTGAAGTTGTGCTACTTGTGATGCGGTAAAGAATGTACTTTTACCTAGCTCTCTTGCAGATGTTTGTAGATTTACAAACTCAGTATCAGTAGCACCTGAAATAGCCTTTACCTTAGCCATTGCAAATTCAAAATCTCTAAATGTTTTAATACCGTCTTTTATAGCTTGACCCAACAATCTAGTTACCTTAGTAAAAGCCTGACTAGCAATTTGTGCAGCTCCAAAAGCACCTGCCATCTTACCGATAAAACCAATACCTTTTTTGCTAGTGGTATTCATTCCCTTTAAAGACTTCTCGGCTTGATTTAACTCTTTACGAGTAGACTTTATGGAGCTAGAAAGTTCTTGATACTTCTTAGCTTGTCCGCTAGTCATACCATCTTTTGTTTCTTTCTTTACTTCTTTTAAAGACTTTTGGTAGCCATCCAACTCTTTTCTTAATCTAATTAAGTCGCTAGTGCCTTCAATCTGTATTCTATGTATAGTGGTGTTCTTTGCCATTATATTTCTTTTGGTAGTTTAGTAAATAGTATTTCTATATCCTTTCCGACAGCAGACTGAATATCTTTTGTAATTTGTTGTTTGTTTGTATTTATAACTTGCTCAATAAATCCTGTTCTTCTTCCGTTGTTTGTTATTGAAGGACTATAACTTTCTTTTGTCGGAGTTCCTTCTTTGCTTATTCTTAACGCTACCGCATAAGCTATTCTCTTAACCTCTTTTTCATCACTAGCAAATCCTTTTTTTCTAACCCAATCTTCGATAGCATCTGTGTTTGGAAAGTGTGGCTTTGCACCGTCATTAAGAACAGCAGCGTAAGCCTTATCGGTAGTTATTTTTAATTCTGTATCAGATGTGGTAAATCGTAGTCCGTCTATAATACTTCCTGACTTAGAAGCCCTGTGTCCTTGTTGCTCTAGTTCAGTTTTAAATTCTTTAACTAACAGCTTTCCTATCTTATTAAACACCCTCTTTAAGTTCTTCATTATATAGATTTAGCTTGTTTTACTCTTTTTAATATAGAAGCCTCAATGTTCTCTAAGTTTTTAACGATAGCACCATTAAAAGCAGAAAAGTGATACATACTTGAGTGCATAGTCTGTGAATCAGCATCTTGGTCAGACACCTTTCCCATTTGGTCAAATGTAAAGTCTGTTGTTGATACTGTTTCGGAAGCCACCTGAAGACCATTCTCTCTTATGATAAGTGTTGTTCCGTTTCTTATAACGCTAATTAAAACCTTATTTTTATCTTCTTTTACGGGTTGATGTGGAGACCAATATAGAGGTGTGTTGGCAACCTGAACTTTAGTTGAAGAAGTAAAACTTAGTGTATATGATTCATTTGCTAATTCTCCAATAGATAAAAACATATTGTCATTATCACTCTTTCCCAATAGTCTTTGACGTTTCATACTTCCTACATATTTTAATGGCTCAACATAAAAAAACAAAGTAAAATCTCCTGTTAGAGTTATGGCAGAATCGAAAGACATAAAATCTGAGTTAGCACCGTCAAAAAATATAGGTGCTGAACCATTAATACCCTTGCCATAAAATCCCAAAGCAGGTTGATTTCCTGATGTTGATTGAGATAGCGATGAACTTCCAAAAGAGCTTACCCATTTAGAAACAGAACCGTTTTCGTCAAACACCTTGTGGCTAAACTCAAATACACAGATAGGAGATATTTTGGTTGTTGTCTTTGTAATAACAGTTCCCTTTTGTGGTGTTGTCGTAGTTGTTTCCACTTCTTCCGTTAGAATCCCTTGTATTGGCGAAGCGTTTTTAAGGGAAGACTGAGCAATCAATCTTTTTTGACCTGTAATTTTTAAGTCGTTATAAGAAGAATACTCAGCACCCGTTGTGTAACTAGAGGTTAATTCTTTGTAGACAACAGGTGTTAAAACTCCATCAATAGTGCAATACACTTTTTGTAAAGATTCTTGCTTGTCAGTTATTTTGTAAAATTTACTCATTATAAGTTTAATACTTCTCCTAGATTCATTATTTCTCCCGTATTGCTTTCTAATCCTAAATCAAAATACTCTACCAATTCTACTTTTGTACTTTGCTTTAAATGTGGCTTAAAATCAACTATTTTGTTAACCCTGTAATAAATTCCATCTAAAAACACAAGCCTTTGAAAATCAAACAGAGCAATATCGTTTTGATTTAGATTGATGTATATGCTTTTTATTCTAGGCTTTTGTTTTAGTTGGTTTACCATTTTAGAATAAAAGCTCTTAAACAAACCTGTTAGCGTAGATGTATTTCCTGAATTTTGTGCATCTAAATATTCAACATCGTTGAACGATAGATTTGGGTCTAAAAGTAGTGCTGTTCCATTATAAGTTCCTGCGTTTAACTTCACAAACTCTCCAAATTGGTCTGAACCCGTAGAAAGGTTTTGAGCATTGTCTAAGTGAAAGAAGTTTGCTCTACAAAAATCAAACTCAAAAGTATTAGATGTTGTAATATCTCCTAGAGTATGAGTAGAATATCCTGTGATTTGACCTGACTGTGAACTCATATATCTTTCGTTTCCACTATCAACAGGAACAGTTATAAGAACTCTAGCACCTATTCCAAAATCTTTCTCTGCTCTTATTGCATTTCTGTTAGCCTCTATATTAGAATACTTAGAATGATAGATAGGTATAAATGGTCTTCTGCTTGATGAATGACCCGCATCTTGGTCAACGTAGTCTATCTCATACCAATTAAATGATGGAGAAAAATATTTATTCTCAACAGTATAGTTTCCGTCAGCAAATATTCCTTGTGTGTCTAGCTCTCTGTAAGCACCCCAATCAGTTTCATTTTTCTTGTTAAACCTTTCTAAAAAAGCATCTGAAGAAGCATCCTTATATTTAACTACTATCTCTGATTTTATATCGTGTATAAATTCATCTTGAATAGTTTTTGAAAAATCAATTTTGCTAGTCCAATCAACAGAATCGCTAAATTTTTTGTAAAAATAGTCGTAAGGTTCTACTTTAACTATTTTAGATGCCGAATCAGTTTTAAACTGAAGGTTGAACATCTGCGAAACACCCGAAATAAAATCAGATTGTTTTCCTTTTGGAATAAAGTATTGTATATCCCCTAAGTCCTCTCCAATCTCAATAGTGTCAGAACCTTTAATTTCCATTGTTCCGCTTTTCCACGAAAATCGCACTTTACCTGAATTGTAACTACCATAATCTATCATTTCAATAGCAGCAGTAAACATATATTTTACCCCCACTTCATTTCCCGTAACTATAACAGCACCATCTTGAGAGGTACTAAAGTTATAAGTGGAATCGTGAAGACCCTGACTTTGTATTAGGTCAGATTCCTCTCTCCAAAGCCTTTGTATTGGGTTGTTTGCAGGGTTAGTTCCTTGATTTGCAAGGTTTACTGTGTTGTAAAACGAATAAGTACCGTTAGTTAAATCTGAATCTGTTGAAATATTACCATCAAAATCATCGTTTACCTGCCAAAGCTCTCCTACTATTTTGTATTTTACCGTACTATTACCCCCTGATTCTTTATAGTGTCTAAAGTTTATGTTAAAGTCAATAGCGTGTGTACCCGCCTCGTTCTTTACAAGCATAGTAGAACCGTCAATACTTGCGTGAGTATTTGAGCCTTTTTGAACATTTCCCGTTGAATTTTGCAATGCCAAAGTATCCGCCTGAACATCCGCATCATCTATCACTAGCTGTCCGTTAAAAGGAAATCTAGCTTGTATTATATTGCCATTGGCAAGTTGTGTCAACCTACCTATTCTTCCGCTAACGGTAAGGCTTGTTGATGCAACGTGAGGTGCGGGGTTAGTTATATCGTTACCATGGTTAAGAACACCTAATTCTGAACTTTCTGACGTTCTCTGTATTTTTCCGTACTTAAAGTTACTTATCTCTCCCTGCCTTTGAAATTCAAAAGGAACTATAAGTGATTTAAAGTAGTCGCTATTACAGAACTGACTATCTACCGTATATCCTTCGGCAGCAAATATCTTATCCCATATTGTTTTAAGATAAAAAGAAGGAACAAAATCAGAATCTACAACTTGATTTCTTGGGCTATCCCCTTCTCCAACAGACATTAATGGATAGTGTAAAGTGTCTTCTGTTGATTGAAAAGTTGAAAAATCTCTTGCGTTACCCGACAATCCTTGTACGTCATCATATATGTAACCTCCCGTCTTTGTAAATGTTAACTCTTTAAGGTCTTTGTTTTTAATCTTAGAAGCCCAATCCATATTATCTCCTAAGAAGTTGCAATCATACTCTAATACATCTGTATTCTTTAATATTTTTGTTACTTTAAGAGTACCCGATACTATCGGAACATTGTCTGAATATATTGTAGATGGTATATCTGCTCTAGTGTTTTTTACATCAATGTTACCATCTTTGTAAATATGTGCTAACAATACGTTATTGTGTTTAGTAGCGGGTATTTTAAAAGTCTTACTAAAGCTACCGTTTCTTGAACTAAAATCTCTAATATCAAAATTCTGATAGGTCAAAGACAAAGGAAAGTTATCACTAGAAGTAATATCAAGACTACCTAGTATCTTATTGTCAAAATCTCTTAACTCAACTTTTATTTCAGCCATTATTGTATAGTTCTTTTTTCTTTACTTTCAACGTAGTTTATTGTCATAGTAGATTGATTCTCGCTATCAAATGTTGACGTAGAAGCATCTTTTATATTTACAGGAACATAGTAGTTCTTGTTTAATGTGCTGTACCATCCGCTAGTCATTGGTAAATCACTTTCGTATTCTCTTACTACAAGGTAGTCTATAAAACTTGTCCCTGCTTTGTCGTCAAAATGAAATATAAATTGTGGTGCAAAATACTCTATATCCGTATATGCTTTTGCAGGAAAGTTTGGGCTATTTGATAGACTACCTGCTGTATCTCCCGCAGATATATGACCCGATATATACCCCCTCCATACTTCCCACTCATCATTACTTGTTTGGTCGTAATTTTTTAGGGTTATATAATGAGCTGAATCGTGAGTATTAGCTCCTGCTGTACTTATTTTAGTAGTTTTGTTTTCTGCATACCCTAATAATCCGCAATAAGTAGTTCCTAAGCCACTTCCTGTACGCTTTACCCTTACTTCTACCTCATAAATCTTTTCAGGGTCGTAATAAAATAGCTTCTTACTATCTACCCAAAGCTCATCATTTCCTCCGTTATCGCCTTTAATGTAAGCATTAGTTCCCGTTGTATGACCGTCAGCAGAAGAAACGCTACCGCTTGTTGTAAAATCTCCTACTCTTACATTCCAACTACCCGATGTTGGTATTGCATCAAAGTTATCTCTAAATATCTCTCTACCTTTCCAACCTCTTTCTACCCATACGTTAGGAGAAGATAATAAATCCTCCATCATAGGTTGTTGTTGTTTTGGGTATGGGTTTGATACCGCCTGACCCTCTCTAAAGGCTTTTACAGTCGATTTGCTGACACTTCTGTACTCGTCTGAGGTAAGACCTCCAATCCTGTTATTTAAGCCTCCATACTTTAAACTTGTGTTAGGAGTTTCTGAATTTGCAAACAACTTAGCACTATCTACTGAATTACCTATCTGTCCTGTAAATTGTGGGTATATAGATTGCTCGTACATCTTAGAGGAAACTTTTATTCCTTCCGTTGCCATACCATCAAAAGTATAACTGTCTATACCTCCTAGTCTGTTTTGCCAATGAAACCTTACCGACTTTCCAAAATACTTGTCGTTTTCTGAATCGTGGTTTATGTGATAAGTTAATGTTTGCCCTACCTGTTTGCTGTCGTTAGAGCCTAAAGTTTTTACTGTATAGGAAGCTATGTTACTCCAATCTCCTATTGGTGGAGTGCCATCTTCAGTTCTATCAGTCCAACCAAAAAATGCTTCTTTTATATTTCTTGTTCCTACTCCTAACTGAAAAACACCAAGCTCAGGTTTGTGTGAGGCAAAGTCGTTATCAATAGGATTTCCTCCCCAATGGTAAATACCACCTGAAGAACTATAACTTCCGTTTCCTTGAGCAGAAAAGTTTAATTTAAGTGCTAGTGTATTCCCTCGACCATCAGTTAATCCAAGTCCGCTTTTAAATGTAAAATTTATTAGTGCGTAAGGATAGTTTGTTTCCCCTCCCTTTGCAACAATAGAAATGTATTCACATTCGTCAGTACCTATTATCCTATGATTTGGTTTTAGTGTAAGGTATTTTTGCCTTCCCGTTGTATTATCTGCACTATGCGTAAAAGCTTTTAGCAATCCCTCGTTTGAATCAAAGTCATCTCCGTCTTGATATAATCTATTTGCTATGTAAAGGCTATGCTGTTCTTCGTGAGAAAAAGCTACGTTAGCAACCTTAAAGTTATAAACTTTCTCAATGTTAGAATCAGGTGTTAAAACTCCTGAAACTAATTCTTCAGGGCGAATAGTAACACTAAACTCCTTAAACATATTGTATGATGGCATAGACTGTGTAATATCTCTGTTGACACCCTTAGAGGTGTCCTGAGTACAGCTTCTTAGGTCGTAAGAAAGGTAATCTCTACATATACTACTTAAGTCAAGAGCAAAGTCGTTTATGGTAGACTTATTACCGCCTTCGGTTGAAAGTATATTAGGAACATTTATTGATGGCTGAACTCGTATCGTAACTTTATTATCATAGTCGTATTCATTAGTACGAGAATCTCTAGGGGTAATTATAAACAAACAAGACGGAAAATTATCTATTGCAGTAGAATCTGACAACCTAAGCGTAAACTTTATAGGTTCGTGTGCTGAGATTAATCCTTTTATATGTGATATTGGTTGTTGTATTAGTTGCGTACTTGCCATTATATGTTGTATTTATGTTGTAAGTATTTTGATAAATGCAATGCTTCGTCTGTACTAAGAGCTTTGTCAAATATAAGTATCTCCTGTATCTGTGCGTTTAAAAAGTTTGCAGGAGAAACAAACCTAGTAGCACCCAACATTATTGGATATACGTTGGTATATGGCTGTGGGTCAAAACTTGCGTTGTCCTCTGTATCTACCTTAGCACCATTATAGTAAGACATCATTTCTCCGTTTGCTTTTAAGGTAAATCCATACACTCCCGTTGTGTTTAAAACATCAGTTGTGTATATATAACTAGAAACATCATCTTGACTATCATTAAGGTAATTGTTCCAATTTGATTCTCCGTTGTTTACCCTTGCGTTAATATCTATTTGAGGAAAAGCAGCATTAGAAGCGTTTAAAGATATAAGAGAGCCTGCTGTTGCAGTGTTGGTCTTAGCTATATAGAACATAGATATTGCTCTATCTAAAGAATCTGACGTTCCGTCAATAGAATTATTTACACATTGCATAAAGTCATCCGTTCCATCAAAATTAAGGTAAGGATAGCCATTGGTAGTGTCTTCGTATTCATAGGAAGCCTGTTTTGTTGATGTAGCCTGTATAAAGTCGTTAGAATTACCACTTTGGTCTTTCCATCTTGTTACAACCTCGTTACCTCCAAACATTTGCGTTTTAACACCTAAATCTGACCTCAACCAAATACTTGGAGATAAAGCAGTTATAGAACTCTCGTCATAGTGAGAGAAGTGATGTGAGAAAGCATTAAGAGTAAAAGTAAGCCTAACTTGTATCAACTTGTCGTTATATAGTTCTTTTTCTCGTTCAACTGATATACTGTTAGGACTTAAAATTACCTCTTTATTTGTGTAGCTATCTAATACTCTTTGTAACCAAGTAAGGGCTTCTTGTTCTAATAGTGAAAGCACTACGTCAAGTGAGCCTGTTTGGTTTTGATGATAAGGCTTAACGACTAAACACTCAAAAGTGTAATCTTCCTTACTATCTCCTTCCGTTGCAGGAAGTTCTGATGTTGGTGGTAAAACAAGAAGTAACGGATAATCGTTATTGTGATTTTCATTAATTTCATTTTCATAACCAAAAATAAAACCTCCGTTTATCCATTGTTGTTCAAACCTATCTCTTAATTCTCTTAGCCTTTTAAATGCCATTGTTTGCTAGTTTTCTTTGTTCTTCGTTTACAGCTATTTCATAATCTGTTTTAGCTGTCTTCCAAGACATAAAAGTTAAAACCTTATACAGACTTTCATCTTTTACGCTTTGTATTGCATCTTTACCATTTGTAGTAAAAACACCATCCATTGCTAAGTCATAAAGAGTATTAAGCCAACCAAATGGTTTCATAATCTTACTTGCCTTTGCAACAGCTACGCTATCTGTTCCTCCCCTAAAAAGGTTTGGATAAGACTTAGAGATGATATTGCACGTTTGTTCAAAAAAAAACTGAACTCCCAAACAATATCCATTTTTATTTGTTTGAAAAGTTTTGTTTTTTCGTCAATATTATCTAAATCTAATTCTTCGTCAACTTGTTTACACAAAATAGCCATTTGTTCGGGTAAAATATCAAATCTACCGTTCTTTAGGTACTCTGTGTTCATCTCAAGCTGACTTGATTCAATATACTCTCCAAAAGTTCCTGTTCTTAGAAAATCCATTGGAAAATAGTATGTATCGTGATTTAACACAAAATGTGTAATTCCTTTTGGCTCATACTTTTCCATAATGTTGTCTAAGCATTTAATTACAGATTCTACATCCTCCATTGGAATTTTATCCATTGTGTCATTATCAATATTTGTCATATAGATAAATAACTCACGATACATCCTTGTTTCTTGAACAAAAAAGAATTTTGATAGGTCTTTCCCCTCATCTTCTTCGTTTTGTTCTTCGGTACGCTGATACTTTTTGATTATCTCATATATTCCGCAGTAGTATTCTAAAGTCATTTCTGACCACTTGTTTGGAATCTCGTAATCTTTTTTATTTATAGTTATATTTAACATATTATTTTACTTCTAATTTATCCTGAATAGAATCGGAGATAAGTCCAATCGTTTCCATTGTTGACATTAAAACACTTTCATAGACCTTATCTATTACTATAATGTTTCTTTTGTTCTTTACACCCGCTAAAAACCCCATAAATGAGTACATAGTCAAGTTTGGCAACATATAAATCCATTCTTCCATACCTGCCTCATCGTGAACAGCGTATTTCTTGAAATCAACATAATATGATATTATATCTTCTAAAACGTCTTCAAAATCGTGATATTTACCTTCATCACAGTATTCTGTTATAGTATATAGCTGTTTTTTCAAGAAAGTAAGGTATTCTGTTAAGATTACCGTGTGTTCTTCGCTTACACCTTCTATTTTAGTCATAGTTGCAAATTTGTTAAAAATTATTGCTTAAATTACGCAATTTTTGTCATTTTTCAATTTTATACCCTGTTTAGCCAAAGAATACCACTTTCTGTGCAGAAAAGTGATGACTTAGTGCCATTACAAGGCAATCTACCATATCATCGTGCTTTGCCGCAGGGAATTGCTGACATTGCATTAAAAATTCTTCGTTCCAATGTCCTTTTAGCAAAGACACTCTGCCTGTTTCACAGGTAGCACTTATGTCTTGTACTCTAGCCACCTTGTCTTTTGTTGGAGGTTTGTCTTCTTTTACGTTCAATCCTGTTTCTCTTACAAGAGTTTGAACTATTGATTTACCACTTGCCTTTGGTTCTACATATATTTTAGATTGGCTAGTGTAACCGTTCTTGTGTACAAACTTACCTATATGCTTAACAAGGTCAGGAAATTCAAGTCTTACGTTCTGAACTTCGGTAATTTGCCATTTATTGTCTAAGAATATGTATGCTAACAGGGCAGAGGGGTCATTTTTCTGACTTGCGGTGTACGCAGGGTCAATAACGAAGTTTACTACTCCATCTAGCTTGTCTGTATCAATCTTAAACCAATTTTTCTGTATCATACCACTATCGGCAGGTGTAGGTCGCTGTTGTAGCTGTCCTGCATATCCATAAGAGCCTAAAGCTGATTTATAGTCGTCTAGTATGTGTTTAGAGAACCTTTCCTTCCAAAACAGACCATCTTCGTAGTGTTCGGCAAGATATTTAGGTTTTAGGTCGTCAGATAGTTCTGCGGGTATGCAAATGTGTTGGTGTTTGTCAGGAGAGTTGTAAAGTAGGTAACCGCTAAGGTCGTCTTCGTGTACTCTTTGCATAATAATTATCCTAACTCCCTTTGTAGGTTCGTTAAGTCGTGAGTATAGTGTTGACTTATACCATTCGTTTGCGTTATCTCTTTCTGTTTCGGATGCAGCGTTCTTTGGAGATGTAGGGTCATCGACTAATATTATATCTCCCCCTTGTCCTGTAACAGAACCTCCGACAGATGTTGCTCTCCTAACTCCTAGAAATGTATTCTCGTATCGTGCTTTAAGGTTTTGGTCTTTCTTAATTTGAAATTTCTCTCCCCAATGGCTTTGATACCATTCGCTTTGTATTATATCTCTTGACTTAGTTGCGTGTTCAATACTAATCTCCGCAGAGTAGGAAGCTGTTATAAACCTCATCTTAGGATGAACAGCCCAACACCAAGCGGGAAACAGAACTGTAACCAATAAAGACTTTGTGCTACGGAAAGGAATGTTAATAATTATATCCTTATCTTTTTCTTTACCTGCTATTATCCTTTCGGCTTCGCCTTGTAGAATATCGCAAAGGTATTTATGGTGGAAATTAGTTGACAGAGGTACTGATGGCTCTGCTATTGGAAATGACTTAATAAAGAACTCATAAAACGATTTCTCGCAAATGGCTTTCTCCATTGCCTTGAGCATTTGTTTTTTAGTAGCCTTATCCATTCGTTATTATAAATATTGGCGTACCTTCGCCCACATAGCTTCCAACAACATTAAACTCAACGTATTCTAATGCGTCAATATATTCAATGTTAAAGTCCTCCATTACCACCTCTACACATTTTTCGTAGCTATAAGCAACAAGCCCTCCTGATGTTAGCCCTATGATTGCTTCATCAAAGCCATCTGCCTTCATCGCTATCTCCGATGCGTTTTCTAATATTTCTTTACTATCCATTTAAGTCTTCAAAATCTACATCCTCAATATCGTCTTCTCTTTCTAGGGCTTCCATTTTAGCCTTTAGGTCTTCGATACTGACATTGTTGTCTAAGTTAATCTCTATCTTCTTTGTACTCTCTGTGGTAATCTCCGTTGACTGTAACTTCGGCATAGCGTAGTTAAGTAACTTAGCGATTGCATTTATATATGCTTCAGGGTTTTTCTGTGCTAACTTCTCCAAAGCATCACGAACATTGACCTCCTGCCCTGCGAGTGCATTAGCAAGTATCTCCCTTGTTATCTTAGTATTCTTATGTATGTTTCCTTTCTTGTTGGAAGTAACGTTATGATGCCCGAAAGTCCGCTTAGGAACTGTCTTGCCATCCATCTCGTCTTTTAATTTATCTTCATCCATACCACAAATATAATAAAAAAGAACATAACTTTATCTTTATCTTTATTTATAGCTTTATCTATAAGGGTACGCTATACCCTTCCCAAACCCTTCAACCTATAAAATAGACCTTTGAAATTTTTTTTGTGTAATATGGGGGTCAATTTTTACACTAACTTTGCGTAAATACTTTTTACCTTTTTGTGTAACTTACGAATGTTTTTGCAACGATGAATAAACGTACTCCAAATACTACCCCAAAGTAGTAAAATCCAACACTAAATATAATACCCTAAATAACGTATAAAATTGACTTTGAAATTAGTATGCTGATGTGGGTGGGCTTACATAACACAATCCTTTTATTTGACGGTATTTAATTTCTAACTTTTCAACACAAAAATAATATATTTTAAAAATGTTAGTAAGTTCTTGCCTTGGATGTTGTAAGAATAAAGAAATTTTGTAACATATTACCAACACCAATACAACCCACCACAATAGACCACATTTTAAGCTAATCTTAGCCACTAATTTAGCAAAGTGATACCAACATATTAGACACAAAAAAACCTCTTAAAAGAGGCTTAATTGATTGTTTGATTTTAGTTTATTTTATAGCTTTGTTTCTCTCATTATCTCAATAAAAATATAAGCCAAAGAAAAAATTATCATTGCAAATGTTCCAAAAATTATTTTAATTACTTTCATATCGTTATAATGTTATAAAAAATTGATTATCAAAAGAATATCTTTCGCCTTGAAAGCCTCTGTTATATTGTAGCGTTCCAACGTTGTTAATCTTATAACTTATACATTCTTGCGTACAATATTCGTTAAGGTAGTCTATTACCTCGATAAATTGTTTATCGTTTATCTTGAGTCTTCCTTGAATCACTAGAGTCCTTTCCGTCTCTCCGTTATACTCTCCTACTTTAATGTCATACTTTGAAAATGTAAAGACTTTTTTTCTTAAGTATTGAAGTATCAAGGGCGTGTTTCTTTTGTTGTTCTCTAGTCCTATATTTATACTTGCTTTGTTCATCTTGTTTTTATTTAGTTGTTAAAGTGTTCGTTTATTTTGTCTCCTAAAGCGTTGTATTTGTCAATAAGCATTTCAGAGGCTAGCAATGAGGCTAGTAGTTCACTATTGATTTGATGTGTTTTAAAATCATATCTATTGGCTAACTCCATAGATTCGCATAGGCTCGGGTCGTGTTCCGCTAAAAATTTCATCGCCTTGTAATAATAAATAATTTCAACGTCAAAAAATGCCACATCTTGTAAAATGTCGGTCAAGTCTTCGAATGTTTTTATTTCGTCTCTCTCTGTATCAGAAAGATAGTCGTTAATGTTGTTGTCTAGTTCTTGACTTATAGTCTCGAAAAAATTATAATTTGTCATTTTGTTTTGTGTTTAGTTGTTTTTAATAAATTCTACTACTGCTTTATAAGTATCATCTATACTCCTTGTGGATAAAGCCTTTTCAATAGACATAACAGGTTCGTGCCGTAAGTGGTCTATGTTTTCTATTACAGGAATCAGCCAATCCCAAGAGGTATGATAGTGAAAATTAGAGTTTGTTTCTAGCCAAGCATCAATGTCTACTTGGTCAACTCCCATAAATTCAGATATTATTTTGTTGTTTTCTATTTCTTCTGCTTTCATTTTGTTCTGTGTTTAGTTGTTAAATTGATACTATTATCATTGATAAAAGGACTACAAAAAAGGCTACCACATTAAAAAGCTTTTCGCCTGTTGTTGTTTCTGTGTCCTTGTGTTTAGGGTTGTTATATACTTTCATATTGTTTTATATTGATTTGTTTTGTTTTACAAATATATAAAACTTTTTTAATACAAAGCAAATAAATTTAATCTTTTTTTATTTATTTATTTATTGGCTAAGTATATAGGAACGCACACGCAAATAATAAATTTTTTTAATCTCACAATAAAAGAGGACAAAAGTTATTAACAAAGTTATGAACAACCTGATGCAAGTGCATACACATCTTTAGGCAGATTAATGGCAGTTTCAGGGCAGTTTCAGGCAGTTTCAGGGCAAAAAAAAAGGAGTAGAAATTAATCTACTCCAATTCACAAAACAAAAATTCCAAAATAATTTACAACAAAAAACTAATTTGGCAACACAAAATATCTTATATCATTATATCTTATAAATATCACATCACTAATACTCATCTCTATAAACGCTTGTAGACTTGAATCAAAGACTTCTAAGGAGTTATAGTCCGTTGGGTCGTAGTTATGCTTCAATAGTATTTTATCTTCCGTTAGACCAAGCCTACACAGTATATGTTTTCTCTCTCCTTCGTTCTTCTCGTATTGCAGGAAGAACATATTGTTGCTACATTTTAGTTTGTGCAGTAGCAATTTTGCTTTGCCTCTTGTGATTATGTTGTTCATATTGATAGTTGTTTTTATGTTTATGGTATGGGAGGTAGTTTGTATTATCGATTTATGGGAACAGTAACTGATACACCCCCTACCCCCCTAGTACCCCCTAATAGCCCTAGTAGTTATCCCTTGCGTATTCTTCTACTTCTTCTTGGTATTGAGAATCTAAATGCTCAAAGTAAAAGTCTGTGATGTCTGTTGATACAAGTAGTCCGTTCTTGTCAGGAGAAACTAATAATACTTTTGTTACCTCTGTTTCTGTGTAAGGTGGGTTTTCCCAATCTCCTCTTTCGTGATGGTAGTTAAACTCTATGTTCATCTCCCAATTATCTGAAGATACTGTGTATGTGTCTGTTACGTTAATTGCCATTGTATTGTGTTTTAGTTGTTATTAATTGTTTTGATATGCAAATATAATAAACTTTTTTAATACAATCCTAATTTATTTTGTTTTTTTATTTCGTATATGTTTTTCCCTTGAGTAACATATTGATAATAGGTTGGCTTACGTTATACTTTCTAGCTAATTGGTTCTGACTTATACCGCCTGCTTTGTATTCTTCTCTTATCGCTTCAGCTTCCTCTAATGTAAACTTACGCTTGGCATATCCTCCGCCACGCATATCTTTCCTGTCGTATATATTAATGCTCATCTCTTAGTCTTTCTAGTTCAAATCTTAAATGGTTCATAGCCTTCTCTATGTCCTCGATATGTTTATCCTTGTCAGTCATACCTTGTTCGGTTTTCTTTCCACAACGCAAGAGGTAGGTCGTGGCAGTTCCAACGTTGTACGACAAATCAAATCCACTTATAACCTTCCTTGCTTCATAGCCATTGTTTCCTATGTAATAACTAGGAATTGAAATGTCTTCTCTTTCTTCGTTACCTTCTTCTATCTTTCTACACAGACAAGCACCCCCGCAAGAGCAGTTTCTAGCATAGTCGTAGTAATGTTTACTTTTTGTCATCTTTAAAATTATCTGTGTTTAACAATGCAGTTCCAACCTTAAAGATTTTGTGAACCGCTTTTACCTCATCTCCATTAAATTCCTCTACATACTCCTTGTATGTTTCCGCTATAATCTTAGCAATTCCATCATCTAGTAAAGGATTAACAACTTGGTCTAATATCTTGTCCTGCTGTTTGTTAGTAATGTCAATTACTTTCTTAGCTCTTTTCTTAGCTTTCTTTTCGTTTCGCTTCTTAGCGATAACCTTCATTGATTCACTCATAGTTCGTTGTTAAAATATTTATCAATTATTTCTTTGCAATGGTCAAACCCCTTACAACAGATTCCATAGTACCCTCTGTCAGATACACCAATTATAAAAGCCTTTTGCTCTTTTGATGCGTAGGACTTCTTATCCTTTTTAAGCTCTATAAACAGTCCGCTATACTTATCGTTAGGTTCAAAGATGAGTAGGTCGCTAACACCCTTTAAATAGCCTGTACGCTTGGCTTTCATTCTCTGTGAGTAGTGCCTTTGGAACTGACCTCCCATAGTAGCGGTAAATATAGCTTTAGGGTATTGTAGTCTTAGGTAGTCAACTATTGCTATCTGTACTCTTTCTTCTGTGTTACCACTTTTCTCTGCCATTTATTCTATTTTCAACAAATATAACATATAAAATACAAAAAACAAATGTTAGCAAAAACTACTTATCTTCGCAGTTGCTACAATATATTTTTTCTTCGTAAATTTCATCAACTACTCCATCAACTACTCCATCAACACAATGTGGGTTATCGCAGTTGCTAACATCGGTTAAAGTTAATTGCTTGTAGTTCTTTAGTACAGCTAAGAACTCAATAGTCTCAATTTCTTTTTCTGTAAATATAATAACATTTTTTTTCATAAATCGTTGTTTTTTTAAATTCAATTATTTCTTATCTAGCCACCTATTATTCTCTAGCCAATCTTTTTGTTTCTTATACCTTACCTCTTTCCTGTGTTCAAACCACAGAAAAAATAAAGTATAGGTAGCACCTATTAATATTAATACAATAAACAACTCCCTCATATTAAAATCTATCATTTGTTTCTCCGAATTGACCTATTATCTTTATTGAGTTTATCTCTATGTCTATGTCATCAAGTTTTTTACCACATCTCTTAGCTAACTTTGAAATAACATCCTTATCTGTTTTTAATTCCGCTAAGTCATCTGTTGTAATAAAAATCTCATCAAGCCTTGACAACCACTTCCTGTTTATTGTTTTGTTGTTAGCAATCTTGTAGTAAACCTGTGCTAAATATATTGGTCGTTTCATTTTAATCTCTTTGCTTTACTTATTGTTTCTGCTATAAACTTGTCTTGCTCTCTATGTAATTGAAAGTCAGTTATATAGTTTTGCTGTCTGCGAAGCATTGCCTTTGCTTTATACTCCTTTAA
>Ga0209634_1000407_pt1 | contig 33585 bp, 26 predicted proteins | sample LinPmetageLP40_FD_184043 | JGI IMG/M metagenome (GOLD analysis project Ga0209634, IMG submission 184043) | Marine viral communities from the Pacific Ocean - LP-40 (SPAdes) (version 2) | ecosystem: Environmental > Aquatic > Marine > Oceanic | place: Pacific Ocean | collected 2010-08-26 | reverse complement strand
AATTTTGTTGATCAAACCGGTGATGGTAAAGTAACGTATGGTGATGTTATAAAAGCAAGGGTTGAAGGTTATAAAGAATCTCCAGCAGAAATGAGTTACGACGAATCTCCAGCAGAAATGAGTTACGAAAAATCTCCTGTAGAGCAAAGACAACAGTCTGTTCCAGGAGCACCATTATATATGCACGAGGACAAACCACATGTGCAACTCAATACTAAATTAGAAGATTATAAAGGTAGTGATTTTTACACTGGACTTGAAAGTGAAAAAGAAAAACAAGTTCTCCGCGACAGTATTGTAGGAAAAATTAATTCAGGTAACTTTAGATCAGGAAAAAACGCATACCTAGATGGAAAAGTAAAAGCTCTGCGAAATATGCATTTAGTAAAAAACGGATTTCCTCAAGAAAATATACCAACTAAGCCTCCAAGGAACACACGAAACTAAAAAAAAACAATAATTATGCACAATAAAAAATATGACCCAGCAATGGAAAAGTTAAAACCAGGTACTCACGTTGGTATAGTTGGTGAATCTCATATATGGGATGGACCATTAGATCAAGCAGGAAGATTACATGGACAAGGTTCAAGCTCAGGAATAAGAGGTATGGAAATTTTAAAATATCCTTCTCCTTACATTGCAGATCCCATTACTCAATGCGCTAAAGTATATAAATCATGAATTCTCCATTTTACAAAGAAGGTTTTCCTGAAATAAAAGAAAGCAATAAAGGTAAGTTTACGGCTTGGGTAAAAAAGAATATGAAAGGAAAATCCACCTGCTCTGCTGCAAGTGCTGTTATGGCCAATAAAGATAATTATGGTAAAGATGTAATTGCTATGGCTAACTACGCTAAAAACTTTGGTTGTAGTAAAAAATAAATAAAAACAAAACTAAATAATAAAAATTATGCCAAACGCAAAACCAAACAAAAAATCAAAAAAAGGCAACGTATCTCCTATCCCTATGAAAAGTTACGATAAAGATATGATGCATGAAAGAGAATTAATTTATGATGCTAAAAAAGCTATACATAGAATAGATCAACAAAAGCATCACCACGGACACGGTCCACACATGGAATCTAAAAAACAACAAAAGCACAACTTACTATATGATAATCCAATAGATAATAGAGGAACTTTTATGAGTAAACATAGTGGTAGTGCTCCTTTTAAACACCAGGGATATAACTCAAGACTAGATGATTCATTAGGTTCTAAACATGGTAGCAAAAAACAAAGTATGAAATCTCGTAGAGATGAGTCTGAAGGAATGGAACATCATTTTGGACATAACAAGTTTTCAAGCAACAAACATAGTCATTAAAAAAAAGCAGAGACAACTGTAAACACTAACATAACATTAACACTAACAAAACAAAAAACAAATTATGGCAGCAAATTTTTTAAATTTCCCAATTATTAACGGTTTCGCAAGCGGTGGCTCAGCAAAACCAGAACTTGATGGAGACAACTTAATTTCTCTTAATTCAATTCTATCTGTATCAGTAGCAACTACTGGTGTGGCTGGTTCAGAAGTAACTAAAATTACTCTTCAACTTTCACCAACAGCTCTTACTAATGACACTTGTGTTGTTACTGTAAGCGAAAGCTCTGACGCAGTAGATCCAGACGGTGGAGCACCTTATGTAGGTAGTGACAACGCGGCTGGGCATGCAGCATATAACGCTAAACTAAGATCAGCAGTTATGAAAGCTATGACAGCAAATCCAGGAGGCGTTAAGTCAACTGTAGTTGCACCACAATCGCAAGTTTCTAGCGCTAAATGGATGAGTGATAAATCTGTTTACTTTAAAGACTTTGTAGTATCTTAACAATAAATGAGATCAAAAGGTTTAGGTGACAGTATTGCTAAAATTACACAAGCAACTGGAATTAAAACGGTAGTAGATAAAGTCGCAGAAGGATTAAACATCCCCTGCGGCTGCTCTGCTAGACAGAACAAACTAAATGAAATGTTTCCTTATAATAACAAGCCTAGCTCTAGTCTTATAAGTGAAAAAATAAAAAACAAACTTAATGGGTTTTAAACTTAAATCAATTCCCTATATTAACAATTCAACTCCAATATATAGAGTGAATATGGAAGAAGGTGTGTTAGGTAAAGCTAACAACAACGGAACCATAATATTAAAACAAGGTTTAACTCCAAGTGAAGAAGAAAAAATAATAACTCACGAGCAAGTTCATATTGATCAAATGAAAAGAGGTGATTTAGATTATGATGAAAAAAATGTTTATTGGAAAAATAAAGTGTATCCAAGATCTAAGATGAACGAAGGTAATAAAAAACTTCCTTGGGAAAAAGAAGCTTATTTAAAAAAATAAAAATGAGTAAATTATTAGCTAAATTATTTGGCAATGCAAGTGGAGGTATATTATCTAAATTAGCCGGAGTAGCTGATAGATTTATCCACACTAAAGAGGAAAAAGCAAAATTTGAGAAAGAAATGACTCAAATATTTATTAAAGCTGAAGCTGAAATGCAAAAAAATATCACTGAAAGATGGCAATCAGATCTACAGCATGGCAATTGGTTAACACGATCCGTAAGACCTTTGGTGTTAATATTTTTAATTATAAGTACTATATTAATGGTATTTATAGACTCTGGATCAATACAATTTAACGTTGAAGAAAAATGGACAGAACTTCTACAACTTGTATTACTTACTGTCATCGGCGCCTATTTTGGTGGACGATCAATTGAAAAAATAAAAAAAATAAATAAATAGACATGGGATTATTTAAAACATCAGATTCAATAATAGGTAGAGCTATGCCTTTAACAGGTTTAGTTGGCGCTCCTAATGGTTTACCCGCTTGGGTTTTTGAAAATCAATCGGGAACACTAGGAACAAACTTAAATAGCTCTGTGCTATACGTAGGTGTAAGTGGTGATATATCAGTTATATTACCAGGAGTTACATTAGGTGATGCTGAAGAGTTCAGATGGGGAGCCGTTGTCCCGGGGACTAGCGAAGGTACTGGTTATACTGTAGCCGCTACAGTTCTTACCACTGAATGCTCTAACAATTTAGCAACAGGTTTAACACTTAAGATAACTGGAGTAGGTGGTGGAGGTGAGGTACAAAGCGTAGATATAGTTGCGGGAGGATCTGGATATAATGTAAATGATATTGTTACTATTGTTGATGGAGCAAATAAAACAGCTAAAATAAAAGTACATAAAGTAGGTGGTGGAACACCAATTTCTGCTCAAGCAATAACGTTTAAAGGAGTTCCTGCCGGTACAATATTACCTGTAGTTGTAGATTATGTAACATCATTGGCAACTGTAACAGAAGCAGATATAATTGTAGGTAAATAAATAATTAAAAAAACAAGTGACTATATATATTAAGACAATAAATTAAATTAAATTAAATTAAACAAAATGAGTAAAATTACAAAAGAAGAATTAGAAAAATTAGTTAAACAACAAAAAGAATTAAACTTACTTTTAAACAACATAGGTGTTTTGTCTAGTCAAAAACATGGTTTATTACATGAAATAGGTGAAATAAATAAAGAAGTTTTAAAGGATAAAAAAGAATTAGAAGAAAAGTATGGATCGGTTAATATTAATTTAGAAGACGGGACGTACGAACCTATTAAAAGTAAAGAAAAAGAAGAGAAAGAAAAAGAATAATGAGTTCAGTTATAAGAAAAATTAGTATTGGCTCAGACTATAAAAATGATGCTATGCACTACTCTGTTGGACAACCAGTTTATGGAGGACATGATATAGCATATATTGTATTAGATGAAGAGGATAGTTCTTATAATATTTATATTAAAAAAAACAACGAGGTATTGCCGTGGAAGAAATTTAATTCTAACATGGCTATATCTGTTGAGTATGATTTAGAGTATTAATGAAAAGTGTTTATGATTTTATAATTAAACCTGTTGGTGAAATTTATGATAATAAAATTAATATTAACAATAAAGAATTAATTTTAAATACTAGTATAGAAAAACATAAATTTGTAAACAATGTAGCTGAGGTTGTGTCTATACCTTTAGCCTATTATACCCCTATAAATATAGGTGATAAAATTATTATTCATCATAATATTTTTAGAAGATATTATGATACAAAAGGTAAAGAAAAAAACAGTAGTAAATTTTTTAAAGATAATTTGTACTTTTGTCAAGTAGATCAAATATATTTATACAAAAACAAAAACACTTGGAAGTCTTTTGGCGATCGTTGTTTTGTAATGCCTTTAAAAAATAATAATGATTTAGAGCTTGAAAAAGAACAAAAACTTATTGGTATATTAAAATATGGTAATAAGCTCTTAGAAGATATAGAAATAACCGAGGGAGACGCTGTAGGGTTTACACCTAACAGCGAATTTGAATTTATTGTTAATAACGATAGATTATATTGTATGAAATCAAATGATATTGTAATTAAGTATGAACGTCAAGGAAACGAAACAGAATATAATCCTAGCTGGGCACAAAGCGGTTGAAGAACTTATTAAAGTTGCTAAAGAAGCTATTGTAGATTCAGATGATGATATAAGTGCTGACAGACTTAAAAATGCTGCAGCAACTAAAAAGCTAGCTATATTTGATGCTTTTGAAATACTAACTAGAATTGAAGAAGAAAGTAATATTTTAGGTAACAAAATTGTAGAAAAAAAAGAAAAAAGTTTTAGTGGATTTGCTGAAAAAAGATCTAAGTAATGTACGAGCAAACTTTATATAAAATAGTTACACCAATTAAACCTCACATTGTAAAAAGACTTAATAAGTCTAAAAAATGGAAATATGGTTATAACAAAGATTATGATATTATAGTTATAAGTAAAACTGGGCAAATAGGAGAAATTTACGAAATACAAAATCTTACTATAGCTTTACCACTTGAAAACAATACATATAAAAGATCTAAAAAAGAGTCTGAGCAGTATTGGGAAGTATTTGAAAAAAGGAAAGAACTAAAAAATATTAAAACAATATTTGATTGGAAAACTTATCCTAATACTTTTAAAGAACAATTACACGACTATATTGATGAAGAATTTAAAAGAAGAGACGAAGGTTTCTGGTTTTACAACAAAGGTATTCCTACCTATATTACTGGCACTCACTACATGTATTTGCAATGGTCAAAGATTGACGTTGGGCAACCAGACTTTAGAGAAGCAAATAGATTATTCTATATCTTTTGGGAAGCATGCAAGTCAGATACAAGATGCTATGGCATGGCATACCTTAAAAACAGAAGGTCAGGATTCTCTTTTATGGCGTCCGGTGAAACGGTTAATTTGGCGACAATCTCAAGTGATTCAAGATTCGGTGTTCTCTCAAAATCTGGAGCGGATGCTAAAAAGATGTTTACAGATAAAATTGTCCCAATCTCAGTTAACTACCCGTTTTTCTTCAAACCGATACAAGACGGTATGGACAGACCAAAAACGGAACTTGCGTACAGAGTCCCAGCGTCTAAATTTACAAGAAAAAAACTTGAAGCTAATGAACGGCTTGAAGAAATGGTTGGACTCGATACAACAATCGACTGGAAAAATACTGGAGATAACTCCTATGACGGTGAAAAACTTATGCTCCTTGTACACGATGAAGCAGGTAAATGGGAAAAGCCGGAAAATATCCTTAATAACTGGCGTGTTACAAAAACAACGTTAAGACTAGGAAGTAGAATAATTGGCAAGTGCATGATGGGAAGTACATCAAATGCTTTAGATAAAGGCGGAGCTAATTTTAAAAAATTATATTATACCTCAGATGTCAAAAAAAGAAACCGAAATGGACAGACTAGCTCAGGATTATATTCTTTGTTTATACCTATGGAGTGGAACTACGAAGGATACATTGATACTTATGGATACCCTGTCTTTGAAACTCCAAAGCAAGCAGCTAAAGGAATCGATGGTCAAAAGATTGACATCGGTGTCATTGAGCACTGGGAAAATGAAGTAGATGGTTTAAAAGGTGATCAAGATAGTTTAAATGAATATTATAGACAATTTCCTCGTACAGAGCAACACGCTTTTAGAGATGAATCAAAACAATCTTTATTTAATCTAACGAAAATTTATGATCAAATTGATTTTAACGAAGAGTTAAATAATAAAACTTTAGTTACACGTGGAAGTTTTAATTGGCAAAATGGAATAAAAGATTCTGTTGTAGAATTTAATCCTAATTCCAATGGTAGATTTTACATATCATGGGTACCATCTTTATATTCACAAAATAATTATATAATAAAAAACGGTGTTAAATATCCAGGTAATGAGCACATGGGTGCTTTTGGTTGTGATAGTTATGATATATCAGGAACAGTAGATCGAAGAGGATCAAACGGTTCGCTACATGGTTTAAGTAAATTTAGCATGGATGATTGTCCTCCTAATAGATTTTTTTTAGAATATATAGCTAGACCACAAACTGCAGAAATATTTTTTGAAGATGTTTTAATGGCCTGCATATTTTATGGTATGCCTATACTTGCAGAGAATAATAAACCTAGATTATTGTATCATTTTAAAAGAAGAGGTTACAGAGGTTTTGCAATGAATAGACCAGATAAAATTTATAATAAATTGTCTGTTACAGAAAAAGAAATAGGTGGTATACCTAATTCAAGTGAAGATATTAAACAAGCTCACGCAGCCGCTATTGAATCTTATATAGAAGATTTTGTTGGATTAAAACAAAATGGTTACGGAGATATGTATTTTCAAAGAACATTAGAAGATTGGGCTAAATTTAATATAAATAATAGAACTTCACATGATGCATCTATTAGTTCTGGCTTAGCTATTATGGCTTGCAATAAAAATAAATATGTGCCAATTTTTAAATTAAAAAAGGAAGTGTTTCCTTTAGGATTTAAGAAATATAATAACCAGGGAAATATGTCACAAATAATAAAATAAATGATTTATACTAACACAAATAGTTCTTTTCCAAGTCAGGTAGTACCGGACGCAGAGAAAAATACTTTAGAATATGGTCGACTTGTGGGGCAGGCGATAGAGCAAGAGTGGTTTAGAGGAGACAGAGGATTAGGTGCTGACAATAGGTTTAGTAGTAATTGGAGATATTTTCATGAACTTAAATTGTATGCTCGTGGAGAACAGTCTGTACAAAAATACAAAAACGAACTCTCTATTAATGGCGATTTATCTTATTTAAACTTAGACTGGAAGCCTGTTGCAGTATTATCTAAATTTGTAGATATAGTTGTTAATGGTATGACTGAAAGAAATTATAGAATAAATAGTTTTGCTTCAGATCCTTTTGCTTTAAAACAAAGAACAGATTTTGCATTTAATGCTTTAAGAGACATACAAAACAAAGAAATGATTGACCAGTTAAATGAAGCAACTGGTAAAAACTTTTATTCATCTCCAGAACCTGAAAACTTACCTAAAAACCAAGAAGAATTAGATTTATTTTTACAGTTAAGCTATAAACAGTCTATAGAAATAGCAGAAGAAGAAGTTATAGGAAATGTATTAAGTTATAATAAATATGATGAAATAAAAAAACAATTAGCTTATGATCTAACTGTTTTAGGAATATCTGCTGTTAAAACTAATTTTAATTTAGCTAATGGTGTTACTGTAGATTACGTAGATCCTTCAAATTTAATTTATTCATATACGGAAGATCCTAATTTTCAAGATATTTATTATGTAGGGGAAGTTAAAAGCATTAGTTTAGAAGAACTTAAAAAACAATTTCCTTATTTAAGTAACGAAGAATTAAAAGAAATAGAAAAATATCCTGGTAATAGTAATTATACTAGAAACTATTATGGACAAGATGATCAATATAACAGTATTCAAGTATTATATTTTGAATATAAAACTTATAATAATCAGGTTTTTAAAATAAAACAAACAGAGCAAGGGTTGGCAAAAGCATTAGAAAAACCAGATACTTTTAACCCACCTGAAAATGATAATTTTGAAAGAGTAGCTAGAAGCATTGAAGTACTTTATAGTGGCGCTAAAATATTAGGTCATAATAAAATGCTTAGATGGCAATTAGCAGAAAACATGACACGTCCTTTTAGTGATCAAACAAAGGTAGAAATGAATTACGCTATATGTGCGCCTAGAATGTATAAAGGTAGAATAGAATCTTTAGTAAGTAAGTGTATTGGATTTGCTGATATGATTCAATTAACTCATTTAAAAATTCAACAAATATTAGCTAGATTAGTTCCTGATGGTGTATATGTAGATGTAGATGGTTTAGCGGAAGTTGATCTTGGTAACGGAACAAGTTATAATCCTCAGGAAGCTTTAAACATGTATTTCCAAACTGGTAGTATAGTTGGTAGAAGCTTAACGCAAGATGGAGACCCTAATATGGGTAAAGTACCTATTCAAGAACTACAAAGTTCTTCAGGTATGAATAAAATACAAGCTTTAATACAGACTTATCAATATTATTTACAAATGATAAGAGATGTAACCGGCTTAAATGAGGCTAGGGATGGTAGTCAACCAGATAAAGACGCTTTAGTTGGTATACAAAAAATGGCGGCAAACGCATCAAACACTGCCACTAAACATATCCTACAATCTTTAATGTATTTAACGGTTAGAACATGTGAAAATATTAGTTTAAGAGTAGCAGATATGCTAAACTTTCCGTTAACTAAAAACGCCTTAATGAATTCTGTAAATGCTTTTAATGTTTCTACACTAGAAGAAATAGAAAATTTAACCATGCATGAGTTCGGTATATTTTTAGAATTAGAACCTGAAGCAGAAGAAAAAGCTACATTAGAACAAAACATTCAAATAGCTTTAAAAACTCAAGCTATTACCTTGTCAGATGCTATTGAATTAAGAGAAATACAAAACTTAAAGCTGGCTAATCAGTCTTTAAAATATAAACAAAAAATTAAAGCTGAAAAAGATCAACAAATACAATTACAAAATATACAAGCTCAAGGCAAAGCTAATCAACAAGCTAGCGAAGCAGCTGCTTTAGCTGAACTACAAAAACAACAAGCATTAACAGAGTCACAGGTAAATATTGAACAAGCAAAGTCTCAGTTTGAAATACAAAGAATGCAAACTGAAGCTGAAATAAAAAGACAATTAATGTCTGAAGAGTATGGTTATGAAATGCAATTAGCTCAAGCTAAAATACAAGCCACACAACAAAAAGAAGCTGAAATAGAAGATCGCAAAGATAAAAGAACAAAACTACAAGCGTCGCAGCAATCAAAAATGATTCAACAGCGTCAAGAAGCTTTATTACCAACTGATTTTGAAAAAACTGGTAATCAAGCAGTGGAGATTGGAATAGAAGATTTTAATCCCTAAATTTTATTAATTTATATTATATTATATTATGTCAAAACAACAAGCGGCCGTTGAGGTCAAACAAGAAGGTGATTTTAAATTAAAATCAAAACCTAAAAACTTAGGTAAAAAAGTAAAAAGTACTATTGCAAAGGTTGATTTAACTAAACCCGAAGCAACAGGGGAGATAACACCTGATGTTATAAAAGTTCAAATACCTAAAAAAGAAGAAGATGCCATTCAAACACAAGAGACAAATGATAGCGATGCTATTATCAAAGAACAACCAGACGGTGTCGACAGCAAAAAAGTGGTTGAAGAAGTACGGGCCACCGAAGAAGTAAAATCTCCTATACAAGAAATTACTGAAGAAGAAAAAGAAGAAATAAAAGAAATAAAAAAAGAAGTTGCTGAGGCTAAAAAAGATGAAAAAGTGCTTGGAAAACCTTTACCAGAAAACATAGAAAAATTAGTTAATTTTATGGAAGAGACTGGTGGAGATATTCAAGATTATGTAAGACTTAATGCCGATTATAGTAACATTGATAATAAATCTTTAATTAAAGAATATTATAAATCATCCAAACCATATTTAGATGTAGAAGATATGGATCTTATGCTAGAAGATTTTGATTATGACGATGAAATGGATGAACCAAAAGAAATACGTAAGAAAAAACTTGCGTTTAAAGAAGAAGTTGCAAAAGCTAAAAACTTTTTAGAAGAAACTAAGAGTAAGTATTATGCGGAGATCAAGTTGAGACCCGGTACAACTCAGGATCAACAAAAAGCTTTAGATTTTTTTAACCGATATACCGAAGAACAAAAAACCAATAAAGCAGTACATGATAAATTTGTACAGAAAACAAAAAATTTATTTACCAAGGATTTCAAAGGTTTTGATTTCAATTTAGGTGAAAAAAAATTTAGATATTCTGTTAAAAATCCAAATCAAGTAGGTGAAAACCAATCCGATATTTCAAACTTCGTTAAGACGTTCTTAGATGATAAGGGTGAAATACAGGATCAAACAGGTTATCACAAAGCTTTATATGCTGCTAGTAATGCAGATACTATCGCACAACATTTTTATGAGCAAGGCAAAGCTGATGCTGTAAAAGAGGTTGTAACATCATCTAAAAATATTTCTAATGATCCTCGTAAAACAGTATCTGGTGATATATTTGTAGGTGGAATGAAAGTAAAAGCTATTTCTGGTGATGATTCTTCAAAACTTAGAATTAAAAAACGAAAATTTAACTAAAAAATACTTATTATTATTATGGCTTTACAACCACAATTTGGGAGTTTAATCCCATCACAAACACAACAACTTTTAGCTACAAACTATCTTCAGTTTGACGGTGCTGCTGGAGTGAACTTTTCACAACAGTATCTTCCTGAGATATATGAGCAAGAAGTAGAAAGATATGGAAACAGAACTTTATCTGGATTCCTTAGAATGGTAGGCGCTGAAATGCCTATGACATCAGATCAAGTTATTTGGTCTGAACAAAACAGATTACATATTGCTTACACTGATGTTGCAACTTTAGCTAATGCGGCTCATTTAGATTTAACTACTGTAAATGGAGGAACTGTTGCTAACGTAATATCTATCAATGATACTATTGTTATTATGGATCCTGGAACAGGTGCTGAAGCTAAAGCTATTGTTACTGATACTGGTGCTCCCGGAGGTGGAGGTACGTTAGGTAACGTTGCTCACATTGAGGTTCAACTATATAGTGGTCAAACAATCGCGGCTGCATTCCCTCCGGGTGGTGCAGGTGGAACAACTGGTCTTAAGATCTTTGTTTACGGTTCTGATTACTCAAAAGGAACTTCAATAGGTACAGGAGCTGGAAACTCTGCTGGTCGTGTATCTATTACACCTCAGTTAACTCAATTTTCTAACTCACCAATTATTATAAGAAATCAATACGTGGTTTCTGGTTCTGACACTGCTCAGATCGGTTGGGTAGAAGTTGCTACTGAAGATGGTACAAATGGTTACTTATGGTATTTAAAAGCTGAGTCTGAAACTAGACTTAGATTTGAAGACTACCTAGAAATGTCATTAGTAGAAGGTGAACTTAACGCAAACGCTGGAGCTGGTAATTATCAAGCTAGTCTTTTACCAGGTACGCAAGGTTTATTCGCTGCTATACAGGCAAGAGGTAACGTACAAGTAGGATTTACTGCTGCTAACGGTATAGGAGATTTTGATGAAATACTTAAAAACTTAGATACTCAAGGAGCAATTGAAGAAAACATGTTATTCTTACAAAGACAAACATCTTTGGATTTTGATGACATGCTTGCTGCTATTTCTGCTGGTGGTTCAGGTGGAACTGCTTTTGGATTATTTGAAAACTCTGAAGAAATGGCATTGAACCTTGGGTTCAGCGGTTTTAGAAGAGGTTCTTATGATTTCTACAAAACTGATTGGAAATACTTAAACGATATATCTACAAGAGGTGGTATCAACGGGTTTAACTCTATTGAAGGAGTTTTAATACCTGCTGGAACTTCAACTGTATATGATCAAATTTTAGGTACAAACATTAGAAGACCATTCCTTCATGTTAGATATAGAGCTTCGCAAGGAGACGACAGAAGAATGAAGTCTTGGTTGACTGGTTCAGTTGGTGGTGCTTACACTTCAACTCTTGATGCTATGGAAGTTAACTTCCTTTCTGAAAGATGTTTAGTGACTCAAGGTGCTAACAACTTTGTACTATTCAAAGGAGTATAATCACTTCGCATAAAGATAAGGCCTCATATAAAGTGGGGCCTTACCTTTATTTTTTTTAAAACTATTAAATTATATTATATCATGGCAAAAGCTAAAAATATACAAGAAACTGTAGAAGCACCAGTTATGGAAGCTCCAGTTGTTGTAAAAAAAGAAACAAAACCCAAAAATACTTGGGAAATAAAAGACAGAATTTATTATTTAAAAGGAAATAAAAGTCCTTTAACATTAACAATACCTAGTAGACATACAAGAAAACACGCTTTACTTTGGTTTGATCCTTCAACAGGTAAACAAAGAGAAATAAGATATGCTACAAATCAAGATTCACCACTTGTAGATGAGCAAAAAGGTGAGGCAACTTTAGGACATATTATTTTTAAAAATGGAGATTTAAAAGTGTCTAAAGAAAAACAAAACTTACAAAAACTTCTCTCAATATATCATCCTTTAAAAGATAGATTATTTGAAGAATATAGTCCTGTAGCAGAAGCAGAAGATGAATTAGATATATTAGAAAAACAACTTGATGCTTTAAATGCTGCAAAATCTATGGATGTAGATTATGCTGAAGCAATTTTAAGAGTTGAAAAAGGATCTTCAGTTTCTAAAATGAGTTCTAAAGAATTAAAAAGAGATTTATTATTATTCGCTAAAAAAGATCCTAACTTATTTATAAGTTTAGCTAATGATGAAAACGTACAATTAAGAAATGTAGGTTTGAAAGCTATGGAAGCTGGATTAATTGCATTGTCTCAAGATCAAAGAACGTTTCACTGGGGATCGAATAATAGAAAATTAATGACAATACCTTTTGAAGAAAACCCTTACTCAGCATTAGCTGCGTGGTTTAAAACAGATGAAGGTGTAGAGGTTTATAAAACAATAGAGAAAAAATTATTTTAACCTGTAATAATAGTATAGGGGCGATTAATTTCGCCTCTATATTATAATAAAAAAAATATGGCAATAAACGTAAATACTGTTTACACAACGGTGTTATCTATTTTAAATAAAGAACAACGAGGTTATTTAACACCAGATGAATTTAATAAAACAGCTACACAGGTACAATTAGAAATTTTTGAAAAATATTTTGAAGATTTAAATCAACAATTACGCATACCTCAAACTAACAACGAATATGCCAATAGGCAACAAAATTTAGATACAGCCATATCAGCTTTTAAAACTAGTGGACCTACTACTTTTAATGCAGCTGGAAATATTTTAGGATTAAGCCTTATACAAGGTGGTAATGGTTATTCTGTGCCTGATATTAATGTTCAAACAAACTCCATTACAGGAAGTGGAACAGGGTTAACAGTTGATACAAATTTAGTTAATGTAAATATTTCTAATTTATTAACACCAGGAACAGGATATGGTATTCAAAACAATTATCCAACAAGCGTAGCGCCACTAGGTGGTGCAGGATTAACAGTTAATATATTAAGTTTTAATAACTCAGGAGTACCTAGTATTTCTATTAACACGCAAGGTCAATCATACAACGTTGGTGATGTTTTCACTATTGTTGGAGGAAACAATGATTGTACTTTTACTTTAACATCTCCTCCAAACGGAATTATTCAAAATGTTACTATTGTTAATTCCGGCGCTAACTATGCGGTTGGAGACACGGTATCTGTTATTGGTGGTAATATTGGGGCTACCTTTACAGTAGATTCTATTAACACATCTTCATATTTTTTACCTCCCAATGATCTTCATAGAATAGGTACAGTAATATTTAAAGATTCTATAGAGATAGAAAGAGTAGATCGAAACGATTTACTTTACCAAAAACTATCTCCTTTAACAAAACCTTCTAAATCTTTTCCCGTTTATTTATACGAGCAAATAAGTCCAGGAGTAAGTGGTAGTCTTGCTGGGGAAACAAGAATATTTGTTGAACCTAAAACTATTAACACAGCTTCAGATGTATCTGTATCATACATAAGAAAACCTGCGGATGTTGTTTGGGGTTATTCTAATGGAAACTTAGGTCAATATATTTACGATTCTAGCGCTTCAACTCAATTTGAAATAAACGATACAGAACAAACACAGGTAATATTAAAAATATTAGAGTATGCTGGTGTAATAATAAGAGACCCTCAAATTGTGCAAATGGCAGCTCAAGCAAGTCAAGCAGACGAAATAAATTCAAAAAGCTAATAAATGTCACTATTAACAGAAAATAACAGACAGTATTATGAAGGTGCCCAAGGTTTTCTTGGAGACGGTACACAAACTAAATTTACAACTACATTTGATACTGATTTATCATATTACAGTTCTGATCCAACTAATGTTAATTTTGGAGAAAACAACTTTAAATTATATTATAGTTCCACAGCGGTACCTGGATCATGGGTTGAATATGGTGGGGTTTGGAGTGTAGAGGTTAATACAAACACTATTGTTTTTAACGTAGCTCCAGTTAATGGTTTAAATATTGTTTGCCAATTAAAAAAACTAGATGGTGGTAATTATGGTAAAACAGTTGCTGATAAAGCTTTTGGAAATACAGTAGAAGAAAATTACGGATCATATGCTTACATAAAATTAAATGATATTGTTAATAATTTTATAACAGGATTTGTTGGCGCTGGAAAACTAATACAAGATGTTAAAAGAACAGATGTTATTTTTCATATAAAAAGGGCCGTGCAAGAATTTAGTTATGATACGCTGCGTAGTGTAAAATCTCAAGAATTAACAATACCAAAAGGGCTTAGTGTTATAATGCCTCAAGATTATGTTAATTATGTAGAGCTTTCTTGGGTTGATACCCAAGGTGTTAAACATATTATATACCCTACAACTTTAACAAGCAATCCTTATACAATGCCAGTCCAGGATACCTTAGGTACTCCGATTCAAGATACTCACGATAATAATATAACAGGCACATCTATTGTAGAAAAAAGATGGAGAGATAATTATTTAAGTGATTTTAATAATACCAATACCACAAACTCTTTGGACGCATGGGGAGCTTATGATTATTATTATGGTTATGGTGGAAGTTTATTTGGATATGGCCAATTATATGGGATGAGTCCTGAGTTAGCTAATGCCAACGGATGGTTTACAATAAATGATAGAGAAGGTAAAATTTCTTTTTCAGGAAATTTAGCTGATAAAATAATATTATTTCAATATGTGTCTGATGGTTTAGCTAGTGATCTAGAAACTAGAATACCTAAAATGGCTGAAGAGGCTATGTATTCTTATTTAAAACATGCAATACTTGCTAGTAGAATTAATCAACCGGAGTATGTAATACAAAGATTTAAAAAAGAAGCAAGAGCAACTTTAAGAAATGCTAAAATTAGATTATCAAATTTAAAAGCAAATGAAATTGTTCAAACAATGAGAGGTAAATCTAAATGGATTAAAACTTAAATATGGCAGAAGTTAAAAATGCTTTTATAAAATCTAAGATGAACAAAGATCTAGATGCTAGATTGGTTCCTCAAGGTGAATATAGAAATGCTATTAATGCTCAGATAAGTAGATCTGAAGGTGCTGATGTCGGTGCTTTAGAAAATATTTTAGGTAATAATATAAGCCATACTTTTACGCCCGCAGGTATTAAATCAATTGGATATTTTTCTGATGAAACTAACAATTGTATTTATGTTTTTCTTACAGATAATACTACTGGAAATTATATTCCTACAGGTGTAGGATCAAATCATTGTATATACAAAATACAATTTGATTCAGTTGGTGGATCTGTTTCTAGTAAAATAATAGATGGCGCTTATTTAAATTTTTCTCAACAAAATAATATTTATGGTGTTAATTTATTGGAAGATGTTTTATTTTGGACGGACAATAGAAATCAACCTAGAAAAATAAACGTTAATAAAGCTTTAGGTTATTATTATAATGAAGACCAAATTAGCGTGGCCACTTATAATCCTTATGAATCTATAGAGTTATGGAAAGATAGTTCATTAGGAGGATCTGGAACATACGAGACAACAATGAAAGACGTTGTTAGTATAGCATATCCTGATGGTGGTACATGTAGAACTGTTGCTATAACAGCTTTAACTTCTTTTCCTGTAACTGATGTTTCTTTTGCTGATGGTATTTATTTAGACTCAACCGCTTTTCCTCCAGGTTTACCTGTTAGTTATATTAATTCAACAGGTAGTGTAATATCACTGAGCACTTCAACAACTGGGTACGATCCAGCTACAGGTGTGTTATCTGTTAGTAACGCTATAACTTTAGCAAGCGCAGAAACTCTTGTTATAAATCCAAACCCATATTATGAAAAAGCATATGGGGGTGATCCTAATTTTTTAACAGATAAATTTATTAAATTTAGTTATAGATTTAGGTTTGATGATGGAGAATATTCAATCATGGCTCCTTTTACTCAGTCATGTTTTATACCTAAGCAAGATGGTTATTTTTTAAATAGCAAGCAAGGGGCTAGCGCTACAGATGGAGAAGGAGATCAACAACAAACTTTTGAATCTACTGTGGTAGATTTTATGGAAAACAAAGTAAATAGAATAGGTTTAAGAGTACCATTACCAGCTGCTGCTAACGCTATTAATTCTGAATATAAAATAAATGAATTAGATATTTTGTATAAAGAGTCTGACGGTCTTGCTGTACAAGTTGTTACTAGTATTCCAGTTGCAGATATTGCTACAGCGTCTGGAACATCTAAAATATACGAATATGACTATCAAGCTCAAAAACCTTTTAAAACTTTACCTGAAAGTGAATTAATAAGAGTGTATGACAAGGTACCAGTTAAAGCTTTATCACAAGAAATTATAAGCAATAGAATAGTTTATGGAAATTTTCAAGATAAACACACTCCACCAGCTTTTTTAAACTACAATGTTAACGCTAGCGAAAAATCTGTTTTTGATTTAAAAACCGGTAGTGCTACTCAAAATGGCGCTTTAGTAACAGGTACTAAAATAAACATAAATAATATAATTGGAACAATTCAAACAGGAAGTATTATAACTTCAAGTAATCCAGGTGCTGTGCCAACAGGCACAACGGTTGTAGAAGTTACTGGAACTCCAATAACTCAAATACAAGTAAGTAATACTGTTACATCGGTTGCAGGAGAAAGTTTTATTTTTACACCAGCAAGTGGTGATGAAAACAGTACAAGCGTTGTCGAATATCCAAATGCTAGTTTAAAAACAAATAGAAATTATCAGGTGGGTGTTGTTCTTTCAGATAAATTTGGAAGACAATCTACTGTTATTTTATCTAACAATAAAGAAACGGTAGTGGCTAACGGTCAAGAATATATTGGATCTACTATTTATTCACCATACATTAGTTCAGGTGTAGAACCTCAAAATTGGCCTGGAAACTCTTTGAAAGTATTATTTAATGACGCTATAGAAACAACAGTAGATAATAACACTTTTTATCCCGGCGTTTATAATGGTGATGCTACAAGTGTAGATTACAATCCTTTAGGATGGTATTCTTATAAAATTGTAGTTAAACAAAATGAGCAAGATTATTATAATATATACACCGCAGGTGCTTTAAAAGGAAATCCTATTGATAACACTAAAGATTTAAGTAATTCTTATATTGTTTTACTTAATGATAATATAAATAAAGTTCCTAGAGATCTTAGTGAGGTTGGTCCAACAGATAGAACTTTTAGAAGTTCAGTTCAATTATTTGGTAGAGTTGAAAACACCTCACCTGGATCACCAGGTATTCCTTCATATTCAAACAGAGGTAATAGACAATATTATCCTGACCAAAGAACATTTACTACAAATCAAATTGAAGATTTATTTGATACATTTGAGGTTCAAGAATCTTTAACCACTACGGCTGAATGTTTTTTATATAGCTTTGAATCTAACGCTGTAGGCGATGAAGTGGCTTATGTGGCCTGTGGAGAAGCTCCTAATATTACAATATGGACAGCTGGAGGCGCTAACGAAACTACAACTGTTTGCGCGGAATTAGATACACCAACTATTAATTTTGGAAGTCCAAACATTACTCAACAAGCTAATCCTTGTAGCGTAAACTTTCCTATAACTTCAAACACAAATCCTTATTTTGCTTTTTTTAGAGCTGAATCAGATCCTTTTGTAGCATCAATAACTACATCCCAAATACCTTCGCAACAATTTGGTGTAATTGCTCAAAGTAATTCACCTTATTATACTGTTGAAAATTTAGCAATATTAGAAACAGAACCAGTTGTTTCAAATATAGATATATATTGGGAGACATCTACGTCTGGTTTAATAACTGATTTGAACAATTTAATATTAGATTCAAACGATGGAGCCACGGGGTTTGGTAATTTTAATAGTAATTTTTTAGAAAGCGTAGGTGGAACTGGCTCTAGTTTAAATATTTTAAGTAGTAATTTTACTTTAATAAACAATGCTGGGTTTGATTTAGATTATACGGAATATTCAGGAAATAATGGTGAATGGAATTTAGAAATTACAAGCATTATAGGTCCTGATGGAACTGAAATAAGCACAGATGCTACTGGTGGTCCATTTTTTGAACTATACGATCCAACGCCTGGAAACAATGTTAACGATAGTAATAATTATAATATTAGAATAAAAGATGCTTATCTTACAAGCACTTCTTTAACTAATTTTTATAGTGAAGCAACAAGTCAACTTACACCTAATGTGTTTGATTTTTCTTTTGCTTGGACATTAAAAAAACCTACTGATGCAAGCGCAACAACAGGCGCTAGCGTAAAGCCAATTGAACTAAAAAATCAATTTCCTATTATTTATTTTAATAGTGCGGTTGAAGGTTCTTCGGTGCCACTTACGTTAGACTATTCTACCACGGGCATATTTAGAACTATTACCGCTAAAAATGGCGCGTATTCCAGTACACCTACAGCAAACATAAACACTGGTCAACAAATACTATGGACTTTAAAAGTTGAAAATGCTGCTGGTGCCGATATTACATCTCAAAATTATTTTACACTTGCATCTACATCAACTATTGCAGAAACCACAGCAACATTAACTTGGAATGGTGGACCTATAGTTCCTTATACGTTAACAGTTGAGGCTATAGATGGTAATGACAATAATAGTAATGATGATAAAAAAGATACCGTTGTTTACACTATAGGTAATGGAATAACAACTACAGCTTTAAATTACTGTTACGAATTTAATGATAGAGACGATGCTGAAACTTGTACTGTTTGCTTTATTCATGTGTCCGCAAATCCTGCTAAGCCTGAGTCTGTAGGTTATTATCAATTTTTTGATGGATTTCAAAATTTACCTCAAAATAGCGATGGAAATTATGTATTAGATTATACTTCGGCATTTAAAAATGAATATCCATCAAACAATACTTATAACTGTGGTCGAGGTGGTAGTGGTAGTGGACCTGTTGATAGAAACGGAAATGGAACTATAACCATTGAAAATTATAACGGTTTAATGTTTAGCACTAGTATTAGCATAGTAGATGATTATTTAGAAGGTACTGGTCAAAGTAGTTTTTGTAGTTCTTTTTGTACAAGATCTGGTTCTATAATTAATGGAACAAACAATACTTTTTGTAACAATCCTTATTCTAGTTCAGATAATGATTGGCCAATTACAATACCACAAGCAGAATTAGATAACTTAGTTATTACATAAGTAAGTTAAATTAAAAATAAGTGATAATTATATGGGAGCATTAATTGAAGTTAAATATTTTAACAATTTTTTATTAAGAAAAATTAGCGAAAATTCAACTAAGCAAATTCCGTTTTGGGATGGCTCTAGAGGTATACCTCAAACTATTGGTGGTTACCGTAGACAAGCTAGTAGTGATGTTCAAGAGGCGGTTAGCTGGGTTGTAGAAGAAGCTAGAATAAGAGGTGGTTATAATAACACAAATGTGTCTTATGGTCCAAAAGCTTATTTAGTTGAAGACGAGCCAAATGGTACTATTAGAGAAAACAGTTTAATATATTCAGGTATATTTAACTCAAGAACTGGTATAAACAATACTAATGTTTTTTCTGTAGGCGATGATATAACTAAATCAGCTGATCCCGCTAATGGTTCTATACAAAAATTATATGCTGAAGATACTAATTTAATTATATTTCAAGAAAGTAAAGTTAGTAGAGCTTTAATAGATAAAGATGCTATATATTCAGCTGAAGGAGGTGGTGCTGTTACAAGTATAAATACAACCATAGGTACAATCCAACCTTATGCTGGTAATTTTGGAATAAGTAAAAACCCAGAATCGTTTGCGGTTTATGGATATAGAAAATATTTTACTGATAGAAATAGAAACGCTGTTCTTAGACTATCACTCGATGGCATTACAGAAATAAATAATTACGGGATGTATGATTTTTTCCGTGATAAAATGGGTAGTAGGTTTACCACAAAGCTAATTGGTGGATGGGATATTCATAATAAGCAGTATGTGGTGTCAATGCAGTCAACCGGTCTTGGTGCTTTAAATTCTTATAGTACTCTTGCTTTTGATGAAGTTGTTAGAGGTTGGACAAGCTTTTTTACTTATATGCCGGACTTTGTTTTTAGCTTAAGAGATAGATTTTATAGTTTAAAAAACGAAGGTTTATGGCAACATTATAGTACGTTTAGAGAAAGAGGAAAATTTTATGATGATTTAACAGCTGGGCCTGCTTCAAATTGGAAAACTTCTATTACTTTTATATTTAATCCACACGTAAGTATTGAAAAAAGTTTTCAAACAGTTAATTATGAAGGTAGTAATGGTTGGGAGGCTACATCTTTTGTTTCGGATATTACTGGAGAAAATCAAAAGGTAACTGGAAATACTACTTTAAGTGGTTGGGATTCTAATACCGATGTAACATCTACATCCGCAAACCCTACCGCACTAAGTTATAACGACGGAGAATATGCTATAAACCCTGCCAATGGCCAACCTGTTTCACCAAATTCATATATACAAGTTTTTGGATCAAAAAATCCACCAGTTAATAGATATTATGCTGGTTTTGTAAGAAAAGAAAACAAGTACGTTGCAAACTTAGTAAACAGAAGCACGGCTAATACAGGGGAAGTAAGTTTTGGAGCTAACATTACTGGTATAAAAGCTTATTTTGCTACAGTAACTTTTTCTACAGACATAACAACAAATCTTGGTGGAGCAAAAGAATTATTTGCTGTTTCATCAAACTACGTACAATCATCATATTAAAAGATTATGGAAGAAATTTTAAATATATTATACCAATTTTTATTTGTAGCACCAGAAGGTGTTACAATGGGTCTTGGTGGCATGGCTATTGCTGGAATAGTTTCAGGGGGTTTAAATTTATTAACTTCTGGAATAGGTATGTTTGGTGCAAATAAAAGAGCGAAAAGAGCTGCTTCTGAAAAAGCAAGAATGCAAACACAATTAGAAATACTAGAAAGCAATAGGCAAGAAATAATTGATCCATATGCTGGTGTAGAAGATCTTAGTGGTATGATAAAAAATCCTTATGACCAATTAAGTGTTGCAACACAAGCGGCAGAAATGCAAGCGGAAGAAGCTGATATAGCTTTGGCAAATACATTAGATACGTTAAGAGCAACTGGAGCAAGTGCCGGTGGTGCAACAGCATTAGCTCAAGCCGCATTAAGAAGTAAAAAAGGTGTTGCTGCAACAATAGAAAAACAAGAAGCAGACAACGAAAGGCTAAAAGCTCAGGGTGAAGCTCAGCAACAACAGCTTCAACTTCAAGAACAACAAAGATTACAACAAGCTGATATACTAGGTAAAGAATTTGTTTATGGTCAACAAGAACAAAGAGACAATCAAAAGCTTAATAGATTACAAGCTCAAATAACAGGGCAACAACAAATGGAAGCAAACTATAGAAATCAATCAGCGGCTTTAACACCAGGGTTGATGAACTCTGTAACAGGTTTAACAAACACACTAGGTCAAGCTGGAGTGTTTGGACAATAATAAAATATAAAATATGGCAACTCAATTACCAAGATTTACTGGAAACTATAACCCAAGAGGAGCGTATGAAAGTAATCAACCTATTGGTTTAGATAAAAGCGGTGAAATATTAGCTAAAGGAATACAGCAAAACCAGTTGATGCAACAAGAGCAACAACAAGCAGCATTTAAAAAAGAAAATGACATGATGTTAGCTGCTAAAAAAATTGAATTAGATAATTTTAAATTTGGTGAAACTCAAAAAGAAAAATTACTTTGGCAATTAGGGAGAAGTGGTATTAACAATAATAGCTTTTATGAAACTGGTTACAATCTTATTAACTCTTCAACAAAATGGGGTTTGCAGGTTAAAAATGCTAAAAGCCCAGAAGAAAGAAAGTTTGCAATGGAACGTCAAGATTTTTTTGGTAAAAAACTAGGTGAGTTTTTAGGTTTAGCCAATACAATGAAAGGAGCAGTTGACACATATGCAGAAGATGGATATTTATCTGGTAACACAGGTGGTCAAGGTCAAGTTGCTACAGTGGGTAAACCTTATACTAACACATATAATTTTGGTATGCCTGCATTAATGGGCTTGGCAAACAATTCTAATTCTCAGTTTTACATGGATGAATCTGGTGCTTTTAGAATACGTATGCAAAGTGATCAAATTAAAAAAGGTTATAAAGATGAAAAAGGTAACAACCCAGGTTATATAGATCAACAAGCTGATATTTTTTTAACTTATGATCCAGGTATGGTTCCTAAAGTTAAAGATCAATTTATGAAAACCATGTATTGGTTAGAGGATAATGGAAAAGTTAAAGATGAATTTTTAAATCTTTACAAAAGACAAACTAGAAAAGAAGGTGATTTTAAAATAACTGAAGACGTTTTACAAACTGAATTAGTTAATCAAATGACTAAAAAACAAAAAGATGCTATCATAGATAGTTATTTAAAATCTGATCCAGATGGTGCTCAAATAATTTACCAACAGGTATTAGGTAATAGTGAACCACTACAAACCGGTATAGATGGATTAGGGTTTTTTGATTTAAAATCAGAACAAGCTTTTAGATCAGGTATGGAAAGTTATTATGATCAACTTTTACCTAAAAATATAACTATAAATAAAGAAGAAATTGAAATTGAAGAACCAGGTGAAAACAGCAATAAAGATATTGCTCAATCAATGATCGATACTTTACAAAATGGCACAGATGAAGACATTAGAAAGTTTTTAGGCTCTAAAAATATAATGTTAGGTGGTAAACAAGTAACAATTATACCTGGACAAATAAAAGTAGGTAAAGAAATACCAGTAATGGGACCTGTCGATCCTAATTCAGGCCCTGTAAAACCTTTAACATTTAAAACAATATTAAACGTAGATAACTCAGGGGTTGTTACTACTGATCTTCAAGGAGCTCCGGCTGAATGGGAAAAATTAAAAGAATATAACTTAGCAGATAAAAACAGCTTATCAACATTAATATCTGAACTTTTAGAAGGGTCTTATACTGTGTCAAGAAAAAATCAAATTAAAGACGAGGTTAGAAAAATATTAGGTGAAGAACCTAGCGAAAAAACAAATGATTCATCTGTGCTTGACGGTTATAATATAAATATGTAATTTTATGCATCATATAGACTGGACAGTCCAAGAACTAGGCCAAATGGAAAATCTAGTTCTAGACTTAGAAAAACAAAAAAAACCTAAAGAAGAAATTCAACAACAATTGAATACGTTGAAAACTTCTTTAAGAAGTGATGCAAAACCAAACTGGTCCAATGATCAAGTGCAACAAATGGAAGGTTTGGTTATTAATCTTGAAAAACAAAATTTATCAAAAGATAAAATACAAGGTGAATTAGATTTATTAAAAAACTCTTTTAAAGAAAATAAAATTGAAGATCCAAATATAAATCTATATAAAAATTATAAAAAATCAATAGAGCTAACGCCTGAAGAAGAATTAAAATTTCTTGAACCTATTGACTTTACTATTCAAGGTACATCGGCTGAATTAACACCTTACAACCCAGAAACAAATAATGATTTAATAAAATCTGTAATGGAAGAGGATTTTAGAGATCCTGAAACTGGTAAGATTTTTAAACAAAACGAATTAATATACAGAGTAGATAAAGATAAAGATGGAAATATAGTTAATGTTCCTTTTGCTCCTTATATAGAGCGATTAAAAGAAGCTAAAGAAATGATTATTAATCCAAGTAAATTTAATTTACCTTGGGAACCTATTGCTGAACCAGACCAATTACAAATAGAAGCAGTGGCTAGCGCTAATATTCAAACGCAAGCTAAAGAAGATTTAATAAAATATAAAGCTGATAGTTTTTTATCTAAACTTCCTTCAGATCAAAGAGAAATTTTAATTCCACTTAAAGTAAGAGAAACATTAAAAGAAGAAAAAGAATATATTAAAAAATCAGAAGAATTTTCTTTAATAAATAATGAGTATAAAGATAGTCCTGATCTTTTTAATTTAACCTCTATTGTTTCTAAGTTTCAAGATCCTGATTATAATTTTAATTTAGAAGGATTAGGTGATTACAAAAAAGTAGAAAGTTTAGAAAAACAAATTAAAGCTTTAGGTGATCCTGAAGAATTACCTACAGAATCTAGTATAAATATTTATAATAATCTAGTTAAAACATATAACGAAGAAAGCGCAAATTTAAAAACTATTAAATTAAATAATGGTAAAGTTGTGCCTAAAGCTACTTTTGAACTATATCAAGAATTAGTACAGAAAAATACTACTGTACAGTCTACTCTTCAGGGTTTATTTAAAGATATTACAGAATTATCACCTCAAGTGGCTAACAACCGTACTGAATTAAAATATTTAGAGAAAGAATATGATTGGAGCGTAAAACAAATGGATGAAGCATATAGTAATATATTTCAAACATTTGCATTAGCTAAAGAAGGAGGATTACAGTTTTTAGGAGATGTAGCTGAAGGTGTCAATGAAGATCAGGCTTCTGAATTTTTTAATAAAAAATCTGATGAAGTAAGAGAAAATATTGAAATAGAAAGAAAAAGAATTGAAGATAAATACGCAGACTCTATTGGTAAAGTTAAATTTGACGACGCTCTTGGTGCTTTTACTTTTGAAAAAGGTTGGGAAAGCTGGGAAAATTTAGGTACTTTTTTAGCAGAAGCAACTATTGGTCAAACAGGAACTTTAACAGCTTTAGCTTTAGGTATAGTACCAGGTTTGAGTTTAATAGCGGGTGGAAGTTATGGTGAGACTAGAAACATGTTAGATGAAGAAGAAAAGCAGGGCGGTGATAGAACTAGTTTATTAGAAAAAATGGCGGTTTCAGCTGGTTATGCCACGTTAGAAGGTGGTCTAGGTTATTTACCTACAGCTAGAATATTCAACAGAAGTATTAACGCTGCTACAAAACAAGGTAAAAGAAATTTAGTAAACGAGGGTATAGGTAACTATATAGGTAGAACAATGAAAGTTGGGGTATTTAAAGATGGTCCTTTAGAAGGTTTTTTTGAGGGTGCAACTATTTTTGGACAAAACTATATTGATTACCGTAGAGGAGCTAAACAAGGTTATCAATTGTTTGATGGCGTAGGTGAGGCTACTTTTACTGGTTACGCTTTAGGTTTTCAATTATCTACGGTACCACAACTAGGTGGTGCTATGCTTAGACCTTTTTCAGATTTTAACACTAATAAAAAAATCCAAGACTTAACTAAACAAGAAAACGAATTAAAAAATATAGCTTTTGGAAATAGTGTTACAGGGGAAATTGGCATGGACCAAAGAACTTCTAGTTTTAAAATTGCAAAGAAAAGATTAGGAGAATTAAATCAAGAGATTAATAATGAAATTCAGAACTTATATAAAAAAGTTGATGCAAATCTTGAACCTATAGGGTTTGGTTTATTTTATACCGCAACTCAAAAACAAGAAGAATTAAGAAGACAAGCTGAAGATATTATAGATAGTTATAAACAAGGGAAAATAAATAAAAAATACAAAGACAAGTTATTATTGGACGCAAAAATGATGTTTGATGTTTATGAGGTTGCTAGAAATGATTATAAAAAAGATTACGTAGCTAGTGTTTTATTGTTACCCGAAGATCAAAAGTCTGAATATTTTGATAAAGCAAAAACAGAATTAGAAAACGAAAACAAAAATACTAAACCCGAAGACATAAAAAAACGTGCTCAAAAAATATGGCAGGTAGAAACGTTTGATAAAAATATAAAAAAAGATTTAGATTTAGTTAAAAGATTAGGTAAAAAAGGATTAAGCATTTCTTACTTTGCTTCTGATAACAATGGAGATGTTATTAAAGAGTTTGAAAAAGCTATCATGAAAAGAGTTGCAGATCCTAACAGTAGTTTATTTGAAAAAGAAACAAAAGCTAAAAGTATAATAAATAGGTTTGCTGAGGGTGTTGAAGGCGGTAGTCTTAATGGAATAAATTACGTAAGTGAAAATACTAAAACAGGTAAAAGAGTTTATGATATTGTTATTTCTAAGAAAAATGCTATAAACAACGGTAAAAGCTTTACAAGCACTCATGAAATAGGGCATCTGTTGTTCACAGAGGCACTAGGAGCTGATCCTAAGGCGTTCAAACCTTTTGCTGATCAAATACTAGAACATTTAAAATTAAACAATCCTAGCGCATATAATAGAATTTATGCTGCGACTAAAAATAATTATGACGCTGGACTATTTGACGAAGTGTTAACAGAATTTTTAGAAGAATTACCTAAAATTAATTTAGAAGCTAAAGAAAATAAAGGTATTTTAGCTATTTTTGGAAAACTACCAAATTTCTTAAAACAAACAACCGGTACACAACCTGGGTTTTCTTTAAAAGGAGAGATTGATATTGTAGAGTTTTTAACAACATTGTCAAAAAAACTAAATGACGGGGAGCTAACTGTCGGTGATGTAAAAGAAATACAAGACGCAGATTTTGGTCAAGATCAAACTGCAAACACGCAAGAGGATTCAGCTAAAGAAAGTAGAACTGTAGAAAATTTAGTTAAAGAATATCAAGAAACTAAAATTATTCCTGGAGATTTAAAAGAACAATACATTAAGTTAGGTGTATTTTCATTAAAAAAATGGGGTGCAGAAAGAGGAGTGCCTATAGCTGAAATAATAAAAAATCCTACAAAGCTTGAGCAAATAGTTAGTGATATTGACAATCAGTTTGTCAGTATTATGAAAAATTATAACCCAGTAAATAAAGTTACCGGCCAACCTGTTAAGTTTAGTACTTATGTGGGTAATATTTTAGGTAGGCGTGTTGGTCCTAAGTTAGTTGAAGAATTTGACAAACAAATGAAAACAGGAGATATTACTCCTGCTTTTGAAAATAAATTATTTTCTGAAGAAAGTGCAGATCAAAAGTTTGCTTTTGAACAAAGAGAAAAGGAAGAAGCTAAAACACAACAAAGGCTAATTGATATAAGACAAAGACCTAATGTAAAAAACGTTTTATCTCAACTTGAAAATATAGTAAAATCTAAACCTGGTGAATCTTCAGCTGATATTATTAAAAATAATAGAATTCCTGTTGCATCTAAAATATATGATATAAGTGAAAAGAAACTTTTGAATAACGAAAGTTTAACTTATTCTTTACAAGGAGGTAGTTCTGAAACAAGTAGAATACAAGGTGATTTTAGAAATGCTCAACAAACTGAAAAATCTTTAAAATTGTTACCACCTTTTAACATTATTGGAACAGAGGTAATGATTAATGCGCAGGGTGAAATAATTAGAGCGCCTAAAGATATAAGGGGAAGATCTATAGGTAACTCACGTAAAATAAATGAATTTTTTTATGAGCCATATATTGATCCTAGATCAACAAGTAAAGATCCTGCAGAAAGAAAACTAGCTGAAACAAATAAATCTGGAAGAAGCAAAGGCGCAACTAGCCAGACAGATGTATTTAAACTTAAACCTGAGTTTGTACCTAATTCTAAAGGTCAACTTAATCCAGTTGCTTTAGAAAAAGCTAGAGATTGGGCTGGTTTAAATATTGATTTTGATAAATTAAAAGGAAAAGAGTTGGTTCAAGCTCAAAGAAATTTAGCTACCAAACTAAAAGGATGGGCTGTGTTGCAAGGAGGTCAAGTTGCTTTATCTATTGCTGACAAAGCTTTACCGTCTACGGTAAGTCCAGAAACAAAAGCAAGAACAAGAGGTGGTAGATCAAGAGCGATGTTTAGTGAAACTTTAGCACCAGGTAAATCAACTGTAGAAGCAATTACTAAGTTTGCTAGTAATAAAGTAGCTGCAGAATTATTTGGCCCTATATTTGCTAATAATTTTTTCTCAACAAATGTTAATGCTGATGCTGGAAATAGAGGTGTAGTTTATGATCTTGCAACAGGAGATGAATATAAAAATAAAGGAGCTTTTAATACTGGCAGATCCTTTATAGGATCACTTGAAAAACTTAGGTTTGAATATGGTCCTAATGGTTCTAAAGGAGATAGGCCTGATCAAATAAGCGGCACGGAAAGTTTAATAGCAGAAAAAAAGCTAGGTGTATTAGAAGACATCAAAAAAATAGCTAAACAAACATTAAGTGAAGTTACAACTGATTTAAATCTTGATGATATTAATGCTATGAGGATGGCATTATCTCCTCAAAATTATCCTAAATATAAAAAATCTAATAAAGAAAATTTAAAAACTCTTAAAAAAGGAAAAAAATTAATACTATTTAAGTTTAAAGAATTATACGATTCAGACAATAGTTTATTACCTGTTATAAAATATTTAGCTTATGCTGTTAATTCTAATTATCACCCTTTTAGAAACTTGGCAATATTAGAAGGTGGTGTTAAAAATGGTTATGAAGAACACATGTTGCAATACAAGCCTTTTGTAGATACTTTTATAGCCGCAATACAATCAACTAAAACAGATTTTAACGGTTTTGTTAAATGGGCTAACAATAATTATTTTCAAGAATCTATTACTAAAAAAACTAAAAATGGATCTGCCTATGGTATGTCTCAGTCTATACTGGATCAACCATTAAGAAATAAAAATAGATTTACCAATGAAACAATAACACCTTGGAGATCTCAATTTGAAATGCATCCTATAATGCAACAACAAGTTGATGAAGCTTTACAAGGTAAAAGAAAATGGGAGGATGTTATAAGTGTTGATATAAGAAAATATAATGAATACAACACTATATATGGTTTAATAAATCCAAACGTTCAATCAAGATTTGAAATTACAGATGCAGCAAGGTATAATGTAGTTGTTCCATCACAGTTTAAATTTAATCCTAATGTTGTTGCTATACAAAATAAAGCTATTTATGAATATTTGCTAGGAAACATTGATAAAGCAACGGCTAAAAAAAGAGTGGATATATATGTTGCTAATTTAAGCAAAAGTATAACTAAAGCTGAAATACAAAACAACAATGAACTAGCAAATGGTATTGAATTTAAAGAATCAAGATCTAATAAAGAAGTTTTAAAACAAATGGATATATTAGACAAAGCTTTTGATAATGCAAGAAATGCTAACGCAGAAACTAAAGGAATTAGCGTTTGGGATTTTGATGATACTTTAGCTACAACAAAAAGTAAAATTATAGTAACCATGCCGGGTGAAAGTGTAGTTTACAATGCTAGTCCTAAAACTTTTGATCAATTAGGTAAAAGAACTGGGTTAATATTTTTAGCTACAGACATAAAAGAAGCTCAAGAATACGCTAAAAGTAATCGGGGTAAAGTTAGAGAGATTTCAATAAACGACTCTAGCTTAGCTACTGAAGATCAAGTTTTAGATGCAATGAAAAACCTAAACATTGATACTAGCGAAGGATTGTTATATGAAATGATCGATTCTAGGTTTAAAGATTTTTATATTGGAGATGCAAACTTAAACAAACTTAAAAAAGCTTTAAAACAAAGAGGTTTTGGTGGCTTTAAATATAATGATGGATCTCAATTGTCTAGCAAAGGAACTGAAAGTGTAGCTATTATAGACAAGTCTATAATAAAACAAGCAACTAAAATTGATGCTGCAGAGTTTGCTTTACAAAGTGATAAACTGGTAGAAGAAGGTGCTGGGTTTGATTTTTCAGAATTTAATAAAATAACTGAAGGTAAAAAAGGTCCGATGTTTCAGAAAGCATTAAATAGAAATAAAAAATTTGGTAATGAAAATGTTTTTATTTTAACAGCAAGACCAATGGCTGCGGCTAAACCAATAAGAGATTTTCTAAAAGCATTAGGTTTAGAAATACCTTTAAAAAATATAGTTGGATTAGAAAATGGAGATCCACAGGCTAAAGCAAGATGGGTGGTAGAAAAAGCGTCAGAAGGTTATAATGATTTTTATTTTGCAGATGATGCTTATAAAAATGTTAAAGCCGTAAATGATGCGTTAAGCGTGTTAGACGTTAAGTCTAAAGCTAGACAAGCTTTTGTTAAATACAGTAAATCAGAAGATTTAAGTAAAGGCTTTAATAGAATAATAGAAGATCAAAGCGGTATCGGAGCTGATAAAATATATAGTAAAGCTAAAGCTGTAGTGGCTGGAGCTGGCAAAGGAAGATTTAATTTCTTTGTTCCTTATGCGGCTGAAGATTTTATAGGCTTATTGTATACTACTTTAGGTAAAGGATCAAAAGGAGAAGCTCAAATGGCTTGGTTTAAAAGACATTTACTTGATCCATTTGCTAGAGGTTCAAGAAATATATCTGTTGCAAGAGTTAATGCAATGAATAATTATAGAGCTTTAAAAAGTGAATTAAAAATTGTACCAAAAGATTTACTTAAAAAAATACCCGGTGAACCTTACACTAAAGAAATGGCTGTAAGAGTTTATGTATGGGATAGACAAAATGAAAGTATACCTGGTTTAAGTAAAACAGATCAAAAAGAGCTAAAAGAATATGTAGAGAGTAATCCACAATTAAAAACTTTTGCCGACGAATTAATTGATTTACAAAAAGGACAACCATATGCCTCGCCAAGAACCTCTTGGTTGGCCGGTGGAATTACTGGAGATATACTTAGAGGTTTAGATACTACAACTAGAGCGAAATACCTAGAACAATGGCAGTCAAATGCTGACGCTATTTTTACTCAAGCTAATTTAAATAAACTACAAGCGGCATATGGGCAAGATTATGTAGAAGCTTTAGTAAACATGTTAGAAAGAATGAAGTCTGGCAGTAACAGAAACTTTAAAGGAGATTCAACAACGGGTAAAATTACAGACTGGTTAACTGGATCTATTGGTACTATTATGTTTTTTAATATGAGATCTGCTTTACTTCAAACTATATCCTCTGTTAACTATATAAACTGGAGTGATAATAATATATTTAAAGCTGGATTAGCTTTTGCAAATCAAAAACAATATTGGAAAGATTTTATAACTTTATTTAATTCACCAGACTTAATTGACAGAAGAAGAGGATTAAGACTTAATGTTAACGAGTCTGATATTGCTAAAATAGCTCAGCAAAATGGAGTGCAAGGTGTTATAAATAAATTATTAGAATTAGGTTTTTTACCTACACAAATTGCAGATAGCTTTGCTATTGCTTCTGGAGGAGCTACGATGTACAGAAATAGAATTAAAAAATATACTAAAGAAGGATTTTCTCTAGAAGATGCGGCACAAAAAGCTTTATTAGACTGGAGAGAAATAACAGAGGAAAACCAACAGTCAAGTAGGCCAGATAAAATAAGCATGCAACAAGCTGGACCTTTAGGTCGTATTGTATTGGCTTTTGCTAATACCCCTATGCAGTATACAAGATTAATGAAAAAAGCAGCGTTAGATCTTAAAAATGGTAGAGGAGATGCTAAAACAAATATATCTAAAATTATTTATTATGCAATGGTTCAAAACTTTATATTCAACGCATTACAACAAGCATTATTTGCTATTGGATTTGGTGAAGAAGAAGAGCCTGAAAGAGATAAAAAATATTATAGCATAGCCAACAGTATGTTAGATACTATTTTAAGAGGAACTGGCGTTGGTGGATCTATTACATCTGTGGTTAAAAATTCTATTGTAAAAATGATAGATGAATCTAAAAAGAAAAATCCTAAATATGAAAAGCTAGCAGCTACGCTTCTTCAAATATCACCACCAGTTTCCTCTAAATATAATAGAATAACAAATGCGGCAAGATCTTATAAATGGGATAAAGAAGAAATGTTTAATAAAGGTTGGAGTTTAGATAATCCTGCTTTTTTAGCGGGTGGAAATGTTATTTCCGCAACAACAAACATTCCTTTAGATAGACTAGTTAAAAAAGCAACTAACGTTAAAGATGCTTTAGGAGAAGATTTAGAAACTTGGGAAAGACTAGCTTTAATTGGAGGTTGGCAGGACTGGGAATTAGGCATTGATAATGAAGAGCCTAAACAAAAATCTAAAAGTAGAAATATGAAATCTAGATCAATGGGATCTAAAGGTATGACATCTAAACCTATGGGTAAATGAAAATAAGCGATCACATAACATATGCTGAAGCTATACATTCTAGTACAGCTAAAAGAGAAAGAATAGATAACACTCCAAGCCCTACTCAAATAGAAGCTATGAAACTTTTAGCAGAAAAAATATTTGAACCCTTACGTAAATGGGTGGGTGGACCTATAAAAGTAAATTCATTTTTTAGATCAGCCGCCCTTAATAACGAGATTGGTGGGGCATCATCTAGTCAACACTGTAAGGGTCAAGCTATGGATATTGATGATGTTTATGGTAGAAAATCAAATGCAGAAATGTATCATTGGATTAAAGAAAATTTAAATTTTGATCAAATGATATGGGAGTTTGGTACAGATACACAGCCTAATTGGATACACGTTAGTTATGTATCTAAAGATGATAATAGAAATAAATGTTTAAAAGCTTATAAAGAAAACAACACAACTAAATATAAAGTAATATGAATTCACCATTATTAAAAAAAATGAAGAAAAAAGGGCCTAAATGCTGGAAAGGTTATGTAGCAAAAGGTAAAAAGAAATCTCCTAGTGGAAAGAAAAATCCTGATGGAAGTCCTAAAATGGTTAACAACTGTGTAAAAAAAGGTTCTAAAAAGAAATAAAATGTTAAAATTTAAAGATCCTAGCAGGAACAAGAATCAAATGACCAGCACAATGCTGGGTCAGGGTTTTACTGATGCGCAAATGGCTATAATGGCTGATGACTTTGCTCGTTACGCTGAACAGAATAAAATGAGGATTGGAGGTAAATTAATGAAAGAAAATAAAAGAGTTATTGACGTGGGTGACAGCAATGTTAGCTTATCTCAAGATTATTTAAGAAAACAAAATATTTATAAGCCAGATCCTAATGCTGGCGGATATATTGAAGAACCTTACACGTTTGAAGGTGGTGAGTTAGTTGGAAGAGATGGTATTGATTCAGTTGTGGGAAAATATGGGCAAGACTATTTAAGTGGTAAATTAAATGTGGGTGGTGGTATTAATCCTTTT
>Ga0209634_1000406_pt1 | contig 33595 bp, 46 predicted proteins | sample LinPmetageLP40_FD_184043 | JGI IMG/M metagenome (GOLD analysis project Ga0209634, IMG submission 184043) | Marine viral communities from the Pacific Ocean - LP-40 (SPAdes) (version 2) | ecosystem: Environmental > Aquatic > Marine > Oceanic | place: Pacific Ocean | collected 2010-08-26 | reverse complement strand
TGGCCTAGTCTCAGACGACTATCACAACGTACTGCTATGTCTGTAGCTACAGTAACGCGCAAGCTGCACTGGCTGGAAGATCACGGCTATCTAACTAGAGATCGTGGACACACAGGCAAGTCAACACGATACATAATATTCCCAAAAGATATTGCACACTGCAACACCCCTATTGCAGAGAGCAACACCTCTGTTGCAGACAGCAACACTAACCTATCAATAACCAATAAGGAAACAAAGAATACAAAGGGTCAGGTTCCAGATGGATGGGTTCCAAGCGATGACCTTTGCAAATCCATAGATGCTAAACACAAGGAGGCTATAGATCATGTCGCTCAAGCAGATAAGTTCGTTAACTACCATCAAGCAACAGGCAAAAAATTTGCGTCCTTCGACAGAGCCTACAGATACTGGTGTTCAAATCATATTGAGTGGCGATCAAATACAGGCAGGTCTGGATCGAATGCTACAGGTAAACAATCCAGCCAGAGTCGACAGTCTGCTTCTCACTTCGCTAGAATGCACAACAGGCTGCAAGGTAGTAGAGATTAGTCGCAGTAGCTTCAAGGATGATGGCGTAGATATTATTGTCAGTGGCTACAGAGTAGAATCAACATCAGTAGATGACGTAAACAAATGTATAGCTACAGTTATGCAAGCTATGGTTCCCATGCCTAAAGAAATGTTAGTCGATGACCTCACGCTGCTGGCTGCGCTGGTGGTGAAGCCAGCAGGTGAGTCATCGGACGATCACGCAATGCGAATACAAGCTATAGCTAATGAACTGTCAGTCTATCCAGCCGACATAGTTAAGTACGCTATCAAGCAGGTGTCCGAGACTACCACTTTCTGGCCTGCATACTCAGAGTTTCACAAGCATATCAAGTGGAGACTTAGACGTAGAGAGTTGATGCTCTCATCACTACAACAAAAGAAGCTTGATCTAACTGCATAGTTGCAGTATAATAAATCAAAAGGAGAACTACTATGAACAGACTAGGATTTCTAGGCGGCTCAGATATGAACCGCATCATGCGAGGCGATTGGATTGCCTTGTGGGAACAGAAGACAGGCAAGTCAGAGCCTGATGATCTCTCAGATAATTTAGCAGTACAGCTAGGCTCAGAGACTGAACACTTTAACAAGCGTTGGTTTGATAAACAGATGTTCACTGACACTGAAACAGTACAACATGTCATGCACAAAGGCGCAGGTAATGGCCTTACAGCAGAGATGAACTGGGAAGGTGTGCCTCTCAAGGGTCAAGTCGATGGTCACATTATGATGGACAGAAAATTTACTGACGAGATCATTGAGTGCAAGCATACATACGAAACAAACAATATGGAAAACTGTTTGAGTATGTACATGCCACAGATGCAGTTCTACATGTGGCTACACCAAGCCAAGGGCTGCTATCTATCTGTAATCTTTGGCAACCGCAAGTGGGCTGCTGTTTATGTACAGAAAGATTGGGATTACATCAACAAGATGAAGGTACACATCACCGAGTTCTGGAGGCATGTCACTGAGGACACCCGCCCTTTCGGTGACAACGAAGTGCCACCTGTATCTATAGATAAGATCAAGGTCGATGGCCTAGTCAAACGAGACGCATCAGCCGACAACGAATTTATCAGCCGATGCCATGACTACATCGAACAAGAGAAATCAGCAAAGCTATTTGAGTCAGCCAAGTCTGACCTCAAGGCTATGGTTGGTGACGATGAGCGAGAAGTATACTGTGATCTTCTAGCCATCAAACGCGATAAGCGCGGATCATTACGCATCACAGTCAAGGAGAACTAAGATGGAACTAAAGAACATAACCAAAGCACTCATCCAGTTTCACAACACTGGAGCAGCAGCTAAGAAGACTGCAAAAAATCCATTCTTCAAATCAAACTATGCCAGTCTTGAAGAAGTTATTGAGACTGTCAGGGCAGAAGCTGGCAAGTGTGGGCTTACATTCACACAGCTTGTTGACTTTGATGAGCATCACATCTTTGTAACTACAGTTGTTATGCATGAGTCAGGCGAGTCAATGACTGGACGCACACCAGTCCTAGTCAAAGACCCTACTGATCCACAGAAGATGGGCAGCGGTATCACATACGCTAAACGCTATGGCTTACAATCTGCATTCGGACTGCCATCAGAAGATGATGATGGTAACTCAGCTAGTATGCCTAACCCCAAGGTAACAAAGGTCAAGAGCGTTAAGCTTGATGACGATGGCACATTGCTACCAGAGGAGAAGTGGTAATGGAACGATATGAAATTGAAAAAGGAATACCCATCCCAAATGGATATGGATCAAAGTACAGTATCTTAAAACGTATGAAGAAAGGAGACAGTATTGTTATTGGTACTGGCTTTGTTGCAGCTTTAAGACAGGCTGCAAAAGCATGGGATATAAAGATTGCTACAAGAAGAGAGAACCTTAACCATCACAGGATATGGAGGGCTGAATAATGTTTTCTTCAAAGTTTGTTTTGCATTTAGAGGAAATAAAAATAAGGCTCACTAACCTAGAGCATAAGGTAGAAAAAATATTATGGCTCTTACAAGAGAGTACAAAAAAGGAGAACAAGAATGACTGAGTATGATAACACCAACAGAGGCGCAGCCTTCAAACCCTTTCCCGAGCAACAGCTTATACTACAAGGCAAGCTTAATGTTATGGGAGAAGACGGACAAGTAGCACTCATCATGGCTGAGTCCAGAGATGGCAAGAAGCGCATCGAAGTATTCCAAAAGATAGGATGCCTATTCCCTAACGACAAGAAGGGCAATGAGAAAGCACCTGACTACAGTGGCCCACTTGATGGGCTGCATCAAGATTGGAAGATTGCATCTTGGAAAGAGATGAAGGATGACAATGCTTACATGTCTTTGCAGGTATCAGAGTACAAGCCCAAGCCAATAGATGATGAGATACCTGAGTTTGGTGACAACATCAAAGATGAGAATGTCACTAGCGCAATGCCATCAGAAGATGTACCATTTTAAAACAGGTTGATTAGTTCTCCGCCTGTTATTGGGTCAGCCGTTTCCCAAATTGCGGCTGGCCCATTTTAAGTTAACAAGCCTTTACGATAACCATTCTCTTTATCGTATGTGAGAACTTCTTTACGATTGCCCTCTGGTTTATAGCTACAGTGTACCCACCCTGTATTACCACCAGTATAACACTCAAGAATAAGCTGATCGAAATCTAGGTTATTAATAATCCAAGTACACAACTCAAGATTAGATATAGATGGCACCTCAAAGTCAGCAGCCTCACCCTTTGCATGTTGACTAGACACAGAACTACCTATAGCAACACAAAGCTCTGCACTGCGATAGCCACTGCTGGGCGTAAACGGTATGCTGAAGTGGCTCCGCACTGGCTCTAGTACATTCTCACACAAAAGAACCATCGCTTCTGTCTGGGCTTCTGAGGGCTGATTAGGAAGGTTACGCCTTAAAGCTGTCTGGCTCTTAGTCATTTCTTCCAAGCTAAAATGCTCTGATAGTTTCATTTCTTTATTCCCTTTAGTGACCTTAAACCAAAACTCGCGGCTATGCTGGCATAAACAGCATACTGAAACCAGTCAGGTGTACCATCTAAAGCCGCAAAGCCACGCTCAACATAAGGCTGGGTAAAGGGAATGAAGCACATAGCAATTATAGCTATAAACAAAATAGTCCACGCTTCGTCTTTCCAGCTATTGTCGCTGGACTTAGCCATAATCTTTTCCCAACCAGATTCATGCTTCATCAACTCAGCTTCAGCGTCAGCCTTTGCCAAAGCAACTTTGCCTTTAGCTTTAGTCTGCTCAACTTTTGATTCCATCCAGCTACCAGCTAGTGATGCAATCGGGCCAATTAATGCTTGTATCATTTACTCCCCCTTATGCTCATGCCCCATCCAAATACCAAACACGCCTGTCATTACACCCATAACTACAGATACAAATGCAGACTGGGCTGCTGTAGGCACATCTAATTCCATAAACCATTCAGCGCAACGCCAAGACATAACAGTAGATGCAAGCATCATACATCTAGGCAAAACTTTCCATTTAAGAAACTGCTCAACACTAATCATATAACAATCGCCTTTGCTACACTGACCATTAAAAAAATAAACAAGCCTACTGCTATAACAATGATTGTTCCAACAAGCACAGCTTGCTTCATCATCTCTTCAAACTCTCTATCTTTTTGTATCTTCTTGCGTCTAGCTACAGCCTCTGCTTCTTTGGCCTCTTGGATACGCTTGGCTCTCTCAGCTATAATGCCAGCCCAAGTGCCATGACCAAACCGCATATCAACCATAGTTGCTACTTCTTGTAGCTTCTCGGCAGCCAGCCTAGCATCAATCATTTCTTTAGCTACAGTATCAACACCAAACTGATCGCCCAAACCACTGCCAGATTTCTTGGCTCTAGCTTGCTGCACCTGTTTTTCACCAGCAAACAGATCATCTATCTGGCTGGCTATCTGCCCAATGTCTTGAGCAGTGCTAATATTAGATTTAATAAAATCAACTGAAGCCTTAACAAGACTGATACCTGTGAGAACTTCGGCTACTACCATTTGTTAGCCAGCGATTTCCATAAGGGTAATTCGTGTGCCACCTGTATTAATATTAATAGAACCACCTACTGATCTATTAAAAGTACCAGATACAGACTTTACATAAAGTTTATATGACGGGTTTGTCGAAGAAGGTGAGTAAAGAATACTCCCATAAACACGCTCCATACCGTAAATATCATTCTCATTATTTCCGTTAAGCGCACCAAGACTTCCACATATTGCACTATTTGCATCATTACCAATGTTAGATGAACCTTCATATAAAGTTAATACAAATGGATACGCCCAAGCAGGTGAGCCTTGTTCACCTATAGTTGCTTCAATTGTTGCAAAAACTTTTGAGTTAGCTTGTAAATTGTTATCAAAAGTAAATCCACTAAATAAACCAGAATCTACAAAACTCTCACTGGTTTTAATTATTTTTGTGTTATTTACAATTTGTTTAACTTGAAGCACACTACCACTACGAATAGGAATACCAGCAGCCGTAACTGCGGCAAGAGACTGATTGTTTAGTTTTGTAAGTGCCATGTCTGTTTCCTATCCTATTAGGTAGCCGTGAAATGACGTACTAGAACCGTGATAACTACTTGTTCCACCACCAGTAGACTGCATATTTACCGTTATATAATCATTGACAGCAAGTTGAACCAAACCGCTAATACTGGTTGTTTGGTCAGCATCACCGTTGTTTAAGTAACCGTGGATAGATTCCAAACCCGAAATGACAGAACCATTCTTTTTTATTCTTGAGTATCCGTAAGTCCCACTATCTGATGAACTGCCACCATTGTTTCGCAAATAGACATTTGCCGAAAACCAATACGCACCTGCTATCGGGGCGGTAAATTTGTATGTGCTTGTAGAATAGTAGCTTCCGATATTTACGTCAGCCGAAGCCATTACGATAGTAACTTCAGAACCATTAGCTACATCAACCCAACTACCAGAACCCCGCACTGAAAACGCTGGTCTAGCTGGTGTAAGAATACGGTTGGAACTATCAATGCTCATAGCTGTACCGCTAGTGCTGGCAGTAGTAATGCCAGCCACACCTTGCACACCCGCTGCTAACTTGGCGGCAGTAACAGAACCATTACCTAGCTTGGCTGTAGTCACTGAGCCATCAGTAGGCGTAGACACAGTGCCGACAGAACCAAACACTCTAACAAAATCTATAACATCAGATGATGAAAGCGTAGCACCCACCGTCAGTGTGCTACCTGACAAGCTCATCGTAGATCCAGCTTGGATAACACCATTAATGCTAACCAAAAGGTTGTTAACTGTTGCTGGGTTGTAAGCTGCGCCACCAAGGGTAAGAGCATAGTCAGCCGTGGCTGATGCAGTCAGAGCATCTAGCTCAGTAAACACACCTGTGGTTGGTTGAGTTCCAATGTAGGGCATATTATCTCCTTACGGCTTTGTCTGATTTTATCTTAGATAATGCCATAATTAACCAATCCTAAATCCATTGAAGTGACTGTAAGTACCTCCAATTGTTGTTGCGTTTCCATTATTAAAAATACGTATGGTATCAGCAGCAGCTAATGTAATTACCAATTGCCCCGCAACATAATCATAATCACCTCTGCCGTAGTAATGAGAAATAAATGACACAACTTCTGCGTTGTTTTTACGAATTTCAAGGACTACATAATTTCCATCAGTGTCACTACTAGATTGTTTGTCATAGTTTATACTTGCGTAAAAAAGATATGTTCCACCAGCATTTGCTGGAACAGTAAATGTGCCGTTAGAAACATTGTAAGCAGAGGCTGTATCAGTAACTTCATTTGTGAATGTAAGGTAATTTCCGGCTGAAGTTACTGCTATTGTGTCAGCATGAAACGCTACAAGACTTGGACTAGCCCCAGTGATTGTGCCTGTGAACGCAAAGTCATCGGCTAGGTTGACGCTCTCTGATTGTATTTTAGATAAAGCCATGTCTGCCTCCTATCCTGCTATTTCTTGTATGGTCATGTAGTTTTGATTTAACTGACCGTAGGAGTTACCAGAAACATAACCATAATAAAGTGTCCCTGCCGTTCCACTTGCAAACCCTGCTCTTACACTGTATGTCCTTGCATTTGTTGTTGAAGCTGCCCTAACAATATTAAAACTAGCTATAACTCCACCATTACTAGCAGTTAAATAATTAGACCATGCGCCAACAAGAGTGTTACCTTCAAACAAATCCCACACTACATAATGACCATTTCCAGCACCAGACATTTGGCAAGTCATTTGTATTAAAAGACTGCTATTTGCTGCTGTTGGTGTAATTGCACAAGAAAATACTTCTACACCTTCTGTTATTGTCGGTGATGTATTATCCTGAGGAATTGTTGCTGTAGAACCACCGATTGCAGATTGGTCATGCACAAACTGCAACAAAGAACCAGTTGGCATTGTTAATGATTTGGTAGACAAGTCTAAGCTTGCAGCTAACTTAGCGGCGGTTACATTGCCATCAATGATCTTGGCTGTGCTAACAGACCCATCCGGTGGTACTGTCGTTTGCAAAGCCAATGAATTATACACTACATAAATATCATCTGATGATACTACAGAACCAGTAAGCGTCACTGTGACATCATCGCCCCCAACAGAGTATGCAGTAGTAGGCTCTTGCCTCACGTTGTTAATAAACAAGTCAATGCTTTCCGCATTTGCAACAGCGTGAGAAAGCGTCAAGCTAGTGCCAGACGCACCAGTTAAATCTTGTTTAGCTGGCTTGCTGCTAAATGCCGTTGCTTGTGGATTACCTACATATCCCATGTGTCACCTAACTACTAATTGCATCTACTGCTGAAACCCAACAATCAAGTGAGCCAGCCACGCTTGACTGAACAAACAACCTATCACCAGATTGCACCACAATCTTTGCACCGCCATCTAAAATTTGGAGAGCCGATCCAGAAGGTATGCTTGCGTCTTTAATAAGATAATGAACATCAGAAACGGTAGCTGTATTGCCCATTCCAGTGTGGGCTGTGCAATAATAATACAAAGTTGTTGGAGTTGCGCTTGTGGTTACAATTACAACCTTTGCACCAGCTTGACCCGCAGTTCCTGTTGCTGTTACACCAGTTGTGTATCCGCTTGAATTTGCCCCATCAGCTTGAGTTGCAAAGCGCAAAACATGGGTGGCGTTACTAGCGTTACTAACATCAAAAGTATATGTAAATCCTTTGTATATTGTAATTGCTGGCTTGCTTACTGTGTCTAAAACAAAAGCACCACCAGCCACCGTAACTGCAAATTCATAATCAGCCCCAATGTTGTCACCAGCCGAAGTATCGCTAGTCATAAAAGCAGATGCCGTTATCGCATTTGCAGATGTGTTAGCCATGTGTATGCCAACTAGCGTATCGTAACTGTCAAAGTCTGAACCGTCTGGAATATCAGCAGCAGTTGTTCCGACCCCTGTTACTCTGTATCTTCTAAAATTCTGTGCCATTGGTTAAGTCCTTGTTTTAATTGGTTAAAGCGCAATACTCATGGCTATACTAAACCCTGCCGTTGCAAGTCCAGTTGTGCTTGTTGCCACTGCTTCCCAAGCAGTGCCATTGTAGACTTTCATAATTGACGAGCTTGTAGAATAATATAAATCACCAGCATTTAAGGCATCACCATCATTATCTACAGTTGGATCGCTAGATTTTGGGCCAAGGTATCTATCGTCAAAAGAATCCGCTGATGCCGCTGCTTGTTCAGCCCAATATTTAGCCGAATAACCAGAACCATCTACCGTACCGCTGGTATAGGTTGCCCAATCTTTTGCTGAATGTTTGCCAGTAGATTGACCACGATCTAATGCACCAACAGCATAACCTTTAGCTGAATACTCATCGCCAGTATCAACATGAACTGTTGCATTAGGGCTGCTCCCGCCACCTAATGCCCATTCTCTAGCTGAACCAGTGACGCTAGTAACGCCAGTACCACCAACAGCTTGTGCTTTTGCAGAAAAATCTGATGTAGCAGGTACAGCACCATCTATTTTTGTTGCGTAGTTTGCAGCTAAAGTTGCGTTAGCACTAGCCCCACTAACTGCGCTAGCGTTATTTGCTACTGTAGTAACGGCACTTGAAATACCTGCTACTGTAGTTACGTTTCCTGATATGCCAGCTACTGTTGTTGTATTAGCAGAAATTCCAGCTACCGTTGTTACATTGGCTGAAATACCAGCTACAGTATTAATGTTAGCTGAATTTGCAGCCAGTGTGCCAACACTTGCTATTGTTGGCCCTGCTTCTGGCGCACCTGTTGATGCATTAAAGCCAAGAACAGTACCAACTCTTGTCGCTTTAAGCGGCAATGTCATTGTTACAGCAGCATCTTCATCTGAAAGTCTAAGCGATCTTTGTGTTTCATCATCAAGGTCAGCTTGAATTGCTGTGATTCTGTCAAGCTCTGTATTTAATGTTGTTATCTGAAATGCGCCTTGAGATGGAAAATCAGTAGTTCTTTCAAGCGCAATGCTTCTAGTTATAACAACTGTACTACCACCAGACGCTCCAGTTACAGATATAGCAACCGCACCAGTAGACCCATTACCACCACTTACAGTGTAATGAGTGCTAATGCTTTTTTTAGTTCCATCAACGTATACGTTTAGATCAGCACTAGCAAAAAACTCAAACGAAACTGTAAAAGAAGTTTGCGTTGCGCCAGCCGAAACTGTGTACGATACTCTCGGTGTGTTATCAGCTATGTTTATAGTCATGCCAAAACCCTACTCCTATTTAACAAAATGCTCAACGCACAATTAGTAACGCCCTCCAGCAAAGGCTCTACCCATTCCATTAATCTCATCTTTAAGAAACCAAAGCTGCGCTGTTGGCAATCTTCTTACCAATTCATTAGCACCTTGACCATAGTTGCCGTCAAAAAGCTCTTTAATGCCCCTACCTACATCAAAAGCATAAGAGGGTGCAGCGCCACCAACTGCTAATGCAGCATCATATCCATTTTTTTCTTGTTTAAATTTAGGATTAATAAGACCACCACTAAGATTAGGCCCATCTAATGCCTGACTTATATTCATAGCTGTATAAAATAAATCAGAATGTAATGCAGCAACACCAGATGCATCAAAAGAACGAGCTATAACATCAGGCCAAGACATTTGTTCCATTTGCCAATCTTTATATTTAAGTTCCATACCCATGTAGCCTAATCCCATAGACGCAGTTATAGCTATTGTTCTGTTTTTTATCTGACCTTGCGCTAATGACGCTGTAATTTTGTTTGCTGCTGCAAAACTGTAAGACATAAACTGGAATGGCATACCTAACAAACCATTCTCAATTCTATAATATCCTTTAAATTTAGGGTCTGGTTCTATATTTGGAAATACTTTTCTAGCTACATGAATAGGAACGTAAAATACACCATCAACTGCAATAGGTTTATCTGCTGGTGTACCCATCAAAACAGTATTCATAATGCCTGAGTTCATAGCGGTACGGAAATTTTCTACAGTATCCATGCTTATTTGTTTGCGTTTTGATAATTCAGACAAAGCAAGCTGATTGATTCTGTTTTCGTATGCAGATGTAGGCTCATTCTTTTTTGGCCTAAATTTTGTGTGCATAATTTCATGGGTTAAAACAAAATTATACCATTCTTCTGGGTTCTTAAATTGATTTTCTGGCAGTGCTTTTACACCATCAAGCTTTGGAGATGTCCAAGGCTTGTTCTTAAAGTCATCTAATATAAAAGCTTTATCTATAGTAATTGTATTGCTTTTTTCATTAAAGAAAGCTGGGACATATCTGTCTCCAATTTTTTTGCCTTCGCCTATAGTTATGACTGCTGTTGTTTCTGGCAACTCAATAGCATTTTCCCACGCTCTTGAGTTAGGTAGTATTAATCCAGCTTCTGTACGCTCCCAAGGTGCTTTAGATATAGCAGTAGCTTCAGCTAGACCAATGTTGTATCTAGCTAAATAAGCTACTTCCATTGGGCTTGCTTTGCCTTGAGTTAATTTTATAGAGTAATCAATTAACGTATGCCCTCTAGCAATGGCATCCATCTTTTTAAAGATGGTAGTCATTGGCGCAACACCATTAAGCATAAAGAATCCAGTGCGAATCTTAGACATGTAACCATCATTTAATGGATTGTTTTTCATGTTCTCGGTAAAGCGCATGTGAGCGTCACCCTTTAGGATGTCGATAATCTCACCAGCAATGCGTCCTTCAGCAGCACTCATACGCACTCTGTTGTCGCTCATAACACCAAACAGAGACTTCCACACTGTACCCATCTCATGTTCCATCATTATCTTAGCAAAGTCTGGAAGCGTAGAAAATCCAGCAGAACCAAGGTAATTTAACATGGCTAAATCTTTTAATATTATAGCTGATTTATAGTTTAAGGCATCTGGATCACGAATAACTGTGCCATGCACTCTATCATTTAGATGACGTATGTCTCTTAACGTAGCATTGATTTCACGCCCACTCATATTGCCATCAGCAAGCATACCAAGCTCTACATCATCAAGCAGGTCATCAATGCTTTTGTTAAATTTGTTCATAAACTCATATTGAGGCGCAACTTTAGCTGTGTATGTCTTCATAACATTAACAGGATTAGTTTCAATAAACTCAACAACAAGTTTGTTTGGAATATCTATTCCACGATGCTTAAAATGTTTTGATCTGCCATGACCAAAGTATTGAGCATTAACATCTGTTGGGTCTTTAATCCCTAGTATCTCATCAATAGTATCATCAGCACGTTTGTTTGTAGCTGTAATGCTAGAGTCTAACTCTACTCGCTCCCATCCAGCTTGTTTTCCTGTTACAGAATTAATTTTAGCTTTGTATATATATGGGTTTGCTTGATACCAAGAAGACAAAATAGCTTTTAATCTGTCTCTGTTTCCATCTTTTAAAATATAAGCTTGATTCCAGTAACGAGGATTAAATACATCTTCATTAGCTGGCATACTCAAAGCTTTGCTTGTGTTCTCTATGTGAAAATTAGCATCATCTATTTGATCTTTTAATTTGTTAGCTTTTAATTTTAATAAATTAATTTCTCTTATCTTTAATTCTGAAACAGTTTTCCCTTCAAGCTTGGCTATAGCATTCTCAACAGAAAGCAAGTCAGCCTCAAGCCTTGGCAAGTGACCTTTGTAATATTCTGTGCTACCAATAACACCGCTGCCTTTTAATCTTTTTTCCCATTGAGCGTAGTATTCATCAATGCGACTCATAGCTGTGGCTTCAGCTTTAGAAGCTGGGGCTTCGCCTTTCATACGTTTAATGTTTACATCAGTCATCCACTCAACAAATGTTTTTTGTGCTGGCTGCGCTTTAATTTTAGCAGCAATCTTGTTAGTAACACCGCTAACATTTGTAGTGTCTTCTGTAATCTTTGCGCCAATTTTTGCTGCTACATCTCCAGTATTGTAATCAAGTATAGTTTGTTTGCCTGTGCCGTATTCTTCGCCATACAAACCTCTTAGATCGTCATAGACAGATACCCACTCACCATCACGCATAGCAGCCTTTTGATAAACAGATGGGCCAAGAGTTAAGCCCCTCTTGTGCAAATTAAGCAGTATGCCTGAGTCACCAGCTATACCTAGTATTACTTCTTTAGCTAGTGCTGGAGCATTTGGATTTTGCAAAACACGTTTCATAGGCGTTGTTACAAATTTAAAAGCCCAACTGTCTGTAAATAAATTTTTAGGCAGGCTCTGATCTTCGCTTGTAAAATTTCTTTCACCTAACTCTAGTCTTTTTTCTTGTTCCGTTTTTAATAAATTGTAATCGTTATCTGCTTTGTTAGCAGCATCTCTGTTGTTTTTTATAATGTTTTCAAGATCAGCAATTTCAGACTCAGAAAGATTAGGTCTTTCTGCATTAAGCTTAGACTCAGCTTCGTCAGCCATCTGCCTTAGTCTTAGTATTGTTCTAGGGCCATCATTTACTACAGCTTGCACATCTTGATCTGTTACTTGGGAAAATGGACGCTCTGGCGTTGGTTCTAGTTTTCTGGAATCAATGCTAGGTGCTAGGCTAAGTTGTTGATTACCAGCAGCTTCTTCTGTTGCCCTATAAGCTTTAGCTCTGCGTGTAGCTGGTACTGCAAAAGCACCACCCAACAAGTTGCCAGCAACAAAAGCTGTGCCAATATTAATAGCTGATTCAGTAGCGGTATTAAGAGGGTCAAATGGTGCGCGAAGAGCCTCTTGCCCAACCTGTAAAGCAGCTACACCAGAACCAACTCTTAAACCAGAACGAAGAACACCAACAGCAGGGCCACCAAAGGGTAACGCAACAAGGTTAATAGGATCAGCCAACCCAACAAACAGATGAGTAAAGAAACCTGTGTTAGAAAGTGTGCGCCTACGCGCAAGATTTTCATCAATGCCTCTTTTTAAATCCTGCATGTGCAATGCGTTTTGAGCTAGAACCAAGTCGTTACCAAACTCTTCATAGCCCTTCATATCTTCTAAGGGATTGTAATCTTTATCTACAACATCCCCATAGTTAATTTTATTTTTTATATGCTCAATAACAGGATCATAAGTATAACCAATAGAAGCAGCGAAAGATTCTCCTAGAGATGGATCGTTATCTTTTGCTTTAGCTTCTCCATAAAATCTAATGTTGTGCGTAAATGGGTCAATAGTTTTTGCAGCAGCTTCCATGTAGATTTGGTCTGGAGTTCTTTTTAATGGGCCGTTAGGTCTAACTTCTTTAACTGTTGCTGATTCAGATTTAGTTGGCTCTGGTGTTACTGCGCTAATAACTGGCTCACGCTCGTCCATATCGTCTTCTTCAGAAACAACTGAAGCAGGGGCATCAAAGTCTGTTTGTTCTGTATCTATTGTAGCGGCAGTTAATTTTGCAACTCTTTCATCTCTTGATGTTTGAGAAGGTGGTCTTACGCTTAATGGTTGCGGTTCAGGCTCTGGAGCATTAGGCAAATCAAACTTATTAATATTATCTTGAGCTAAATTAACAAGCTGTTCATTAGATAAATCATTTAAGCTAGGCTCAACAGGGGCATCAGGCACATCAAACTTATCAATCTTTTTTTGAGCCACACTTACAAGCTCTTGATTAGATAACTCGTTTAATGGTGATTTAACTGGCTTTGATATACCAGCAAGATCATAAGCTTGAAAAAGCCTAGTTGATTGCGGCATATCAACAGCAGAAAGTTTTAAAGCTGTTTGCAATAACTGTGGTTTTAAATAATAGCTTGCTGTTTCTGGCGTGTTTTCAAATTTAATTACAGACCTAACAAGCGCAGGTAAATCATTTAGTGTAAGTTTATCTTTGTTTAAATCGTTTTTAATAAAATCAATGTAACTGTTTGTAGGATTGTTGTCTGATGGTGGCGCATACTTCATAAACATTTGAGTAATGTCACCATTAAACTCATTTATCTTTGATCTTAAATCAACGTGTAACGCTCTTAAACCCATCTCTGGAGAGTCAAATATTACATATGGCTTACCATTAGCATCATAGTAAAACTCACCTGTTTCACCAGCGTATTCTTCACCAGCACGAATGTTTCCAGCATTGTTATATATATTTGTCATTTATTAAAACGACCTAACAGCATCATATAATTGACCAGCAAAACTGCCGCCAATAGAAGGTTCAAACTTTACTTTACCTGTTCTTCTTTGTTCTTCTAACTGAGCTAATTTCTTTGGGTCAATAGGCTCTGGCAAGTCTACATCTACAGCACTTTTTAACTGTGCTACATCAACTATAACTTGTTCTGGAACATTTACTTCGTTTGGAGAGCCACCTCTTGCAGCCGCTATAAAAGGAACCATCATGCCGTTAGACCTACGTTCTACAACCATGTACCTCATGCTGTCAGTAGGAGTTCCACTGCCCTGTAATGGCATTAGAACTAATCTATTTTGTGGTGGTAAATCAACAAGCCCTTGACCTTCTATAATTTCAGAATCATATTTTGTTAGATTAAAACGCTTATTAGGCATTCCATATTTGTCAGCTACTAATCTGTTTAAAAAACTAACAACTTGTAATCTGTCATCTCTATTAGGAAATATAGCAGACAATGCTTGGCGCGATCTGTTTACGTTTCCAAATTCAAAATCTTGCACAACCCCTTCTGTTTCTGGATACAAGTCTTTAAAGAATGACTTTGTTAAACCTTCAATCGTTTCTTTACTAGCATTACCTGCCACTAAATACTCGACATATGGTAGCAAATCTTTGGCAATGTTAGGATTAACTGTATCGCTGCCAAAGAACGGAACATCTGTTGTTTGTTTAACAAGAAAATCATTAAGCCCATCTGGAAACATTGCTGCCATTTTTATGCTTTGAGCCGCTTTGTCTTGATGCTGTTGACGCACATCATCCATAATTTGCGGTAAATTATCATAGCCTTGGAATCTAGCTACACCTAACACAGCATTAAAAAACCCTACTTCTGATGAAGTTAGTTTAGAATTAGCCCACATGTTTGTAGCGGCTTTACTGCCATCTGTAGACAAAACACGACTAAACTGGTCATAAAGAGCCATTAAGTTTTGCTGAGCTTCTGGAGGCATAGGCATTCCAGCATAAAGATTTTTCATATAGCTTTGCAAAGAATCAGGCAAAACATTTGAGTTTATTACGCTTTTGCCCCAAGTGTTTCTAGTGTTAACAGCCTCAGATGTAAGGAAAAATTGTTCGTTTCCCTGACCTATTGTATCAATAATAGCATCGTCCATAACCTCTGCATGCTTAGCGTTTGTGCTATGGCCTTGCCCATTACCAATTTCTTTTCCCGCTTTTATAGTTGAATTAGTTGCAGCGTTAGCAGCCTCTACCCTAGCTTTATCAACATTGATAGCGTTTCCATACCTAGCCATTTTAGCAGCATCAACACCAATATCCATTGTATCAATAATTTTGTCGGCTAATGGTTTTAAACTATCTGGAACCCTGCCATATTTCCCAACAGTGTCTATGTATTGCGTTAAATCTACAGACTGCTTTGCTGTTAAACTAGAAGTAACAACATCAAGAAGAGAAGTAAGGAGAGATTGACGCAAGTTCTTAATAGAAGACTCTGTTGCAGTCACACTAATTGCAGCGTCACCTAAAGATGGGTCACTTAATGCAGAGGTTTCTCTTGAGTAAGATTCAAATGCAGCAATCGCCCCATCAACATCTTGATCTAACAATCTTGCAGCAATATCTCTATCAACTGTTTGTCTTGACTCAGTTAAACCAGAAAGAGATTCATCTCTAAAAATTAAATCTCGTTCTTTTTGTTCTTTTTCAAGTCTGCTTTCAGATGCTAATCCAGCATTTTGTCTATTAATAATTCTTGCTTGTACAGATGCAAGCTGCGTATCTGCAAATTTCTTAACCTGATTGAATATTTTTGTGGTAACAGGAGATTCACCATCTGAAAACTCTATTATTTCTGAAGTAATAATTTCAGAAGCAAGGTCTTGCAAAGGCTTTGGCAAGCTTTCAAGTCCTACTCCGTTTCTGCTAAGAACACTTCTAAGATTGTTAACATCAACAGCTTCTAACTCTTTTGTTCCCTCAACCAAGCTTGATATTCTTGATACTGTTCCGCTTATTCTAGCTTTAAATATTTCTTGTTTATATTCTTTATAAAGCTTTGGATTCATTCCTTTTGGATCAGAAAGTCTTAAATCTTCTATTCTTTTTAATAATCTTTGTTCATTTTCTTTAGCGGCTTGACTAGATGCTTCATTACCAGCACCCCACAAATTAACTAAATCCCCTAATCCACTTTCAAAATGACTATCAAAGTCAACAAGTATATTTTCTTTTTTTCTTACTGCCTCTTGCTCTAATAAATTAACTTTATTAGAAGCAAGCAAACTAGCCCCAATAGAAGAAATTACACCTTGAAATCTAGGGTCTACATGCTGCACAGACTCATCAATAAAATTACCTAACGAGTCAGAAAATAATTTTTCAGCGTTTGGATTATCTTTATGTTCGTTATAAAGTTCTTGAGCTTTGAGCTTAAAGTCTTGTTCTATCTGGCTAACATATCTTGATTCAATAACTCTCTTGTAAGCTTTTTGAGCAATAGAGCCAAACTCCTGTGGAGGAGCAAGCGTACTCATTAAGCTCATTTCTGGCAAACCTGTTGCTGGGTTAATAGATCGCAATGATCCTAACTCTTTAGAACGAGCTAAGTCTTCTCCAGCCTCAAGTGCTTTTTCTTTTGCGCTTCTAAAAGACTCTTCAATCATCTGGTCAGCAATTTTGTTGACCCCACGGAATACAGCACCCGCGCCAGTGTTTGCTCTAACAACACCAATAGGAGAAGCAAAGGTTGTTCTTTGTTGTTTAATTACAGCCAACTTAATCTCCTATATTTTAGTTTGTTGACTTTTATAAAAGCCGCCAACAATGGCACTGCCAGCCCCAAGATACCCAGCCATCAATGCATTTCTGCCTCTAGCTTGAGCCATGTTAGCTTCTTGTATTTGTTGTGATGCTTTCATTACACCACTAGAAGTTATCTGAGCCGCATCTTTAGTAGCTATGTCTTCTTGTGCTGTCATAAAGTTTCTTAAAGACCTATCATTAGGATCACGATTAAGAAAAGCAAAGTATGCAAGGTTGTTAGCTTCTGCTTGCTGAAAGTCACGCAGTCTTGCGTTAGACTTTTGAAACGCCTCAATCTTAGTCTGCCTTGCATTTAACTGCATTTGATACTTATCAAACGCAGCTTCATTGGCTTTGGCTCTACCTTCTTGAATAGAAGATACTGCTGATAATGCTGCTCCTATATACTGAAACATTAGAATGCTACCTCTGCTACTAAACCATTAATCTGTAATGCTAATGGCGATATTTGTGTAATCTTAACTGTTGGATCAGTGCTGTAACCAAGCAATCTAAACTCTTCTTTGCCAGTAACAGGCACTCTAGCTGTACTAAAGTTGCTTGTTACTTGCCTAATAACAAGCGCAGTACCATTAACTGAAACAGATAACGTAGAGTTTAAGTCTAATATTACCCTGTTAATCGCTCTAGGTTGCCCTGTGAGTGGCCCTCCAACTACTTGGGCATCTACAGGTAGTGTTTCTGCCTCTACGTTAAATGAGTAGCCAATCTCGGCAGATGTTATTTCTTGAACTGCTGACACATCCACATTCCCGCCAGCTACTGTAAACAAGCCAAGGTAGTCTGTGCCATTTACTACGTCTACTACAGCACCATTTACAAAATGACTAGACACTCCAAACACGCCAGCAGTACCTGTAAACTTATCTGAAAAATCTAAATTGTATTCATTATCCATTTCAGAAAGAATAAACTTCTCAGTATTACCGCCTTTGTCATGTTGCATTACAAAGAACACACGATCATCAATTACACACACAGAATGAAACTTGCCTTGTGTTGTAAACTCTGACCAGCCAGCACGTTCTTCTGATCTATTAGATGTAAAGATTGCCATCTTACCATTCCTGTTTACAAGAAATGCATAAGACTCTGGTCTATTTATTGCGCCAGTAAGAATACCCATTTGAACTGGATCAGTAATTAGATGAGGCGAAAGTGTACTTATACCTGTGGATACATAAGCCCCTTCAGCATCTGAGTATATATATTCTCTTATAACCGATCCTGTTTTTTGCACAAACAAAGTTGCTCCATCAAATGGCTGCGGCTTTACAGAGCTAGAACCATAAGGAGTCTGCCTTTTAATCTGTGCATTAGTAGGCGTAATTGGTTTGTCAGTAAATGCAGGTATATAAAACTCGTTAGTGCTACTAAATATTTGCAGATCACGATTAGATACGATGTGGCGTATAGTATTTATTTCACCAATACTAGCAGTCAAATCAAGAGCATCATTATCAGCACCATCGCCTACATCAAAATTAAAATAAGATGCAGATTGACTTGCCCATATTCCATCTGGCTGCGCTATTGTACCAGCAAACCAAAGTCTATTTTCGTGAAAGGCTACGGCAGCAGGGAATCCTCTATAAGAACTATAAGACTGTTCTTCCCACTGAGTCGTTGGCGCATGAGTAGTTATCTTAATACTACCACCGCCTACAGAAGACGCATTTGCATTTGCGCCACAGGTAACTACAAAAACATTCTCATCAACTACTTCTTGTATAGCTCTTGTGCCGTTAATTTGATTAGCGGCAATACCGCCAACTGCACCAGCATTACTTATTGTAATAGAGTCGTTAACTTTTAAACCATGAAGGGCAAATGTAACCTCTACATCAGCAACACCATCAGTAGTTTCTATTGCATCTGCTGCAAGTCTAGCAGTTAAAGAATCAATTATATTACCAGTAGCAGATGTGGCTGATGCTACAGCAGTAATTAATATCTCACTTTTATGGTATCGTAACCTTGTGCCTACATGGGCCGCATTAAAATATGCTGCACTTGTTGTAAGTGTTTTTCCTGTGCCAGATGTAGCATTAACATCAAGAGTAACATTAGTTGGATGAAATGGATAATAAGGTTGATTAATTCCAAACTGATCTATTCTTGTATCAAAATTAAAAGTGCTAACTTCAAAGGCAGTTAGTCCTGTTCTTACTAATTGCCTAACCATAAAAGTTTGATGAGCAATAAACATAATATCACCAGATTGAGCATAGGTAAGCTCTTCTAGTATATCATCTCCAAAAGGCAAAGCCGCAGAGCTAGTGTCAGCAGTAATTGTTTGTATTAAAGATACTGCGCCAGTAGTAGGACTGATTTGAAATATTCTGATTTTAACATCTTCAAGAGATATTATGTATCGCTCATCATCAGAAAATATAAACGGAACTAATCTATGCTGTCTCTTTGTGCCGCCAGTAAAATTAGTTGCAGTAAGCCTAGTTGTATCAGATGAAGTTACAGTTAAATTATCAACAGAGTTATAGCTGTCTCTTTTAACTGTGACTACAGCGGCAGCGGGATTAGCTACAGTAAAGCCTGATACAGCGTTTAGTGCAGTAAATATATTATCAGCCGTTGTATTATTGTTTTGATGTGCGCGAACAAAATGAGTGTTGCCAGATGCGCTTGATGGACTTGATGCACCCGCTGCCTCAAACTCAAGAGTTATTTCAGTGTCACCTGTGTTCAAAACAATAGTAGAGCCAGTAGCAATGTTAGCATAATCGCTAACTGTAATTGTACATGTTGTCGGGTCTACAGTTGTATCAAACTCATAGATACGCTCAGTGCCAAAGCGTCTAAGCAAGCCGCCCTCATTACGCAAGAAAAAGTTTTCTACTTTCTTTGCTGCGGCATTATATATCTTAGTATCAGTTCTTGATGTTAAGGAAGGGCTGACTTCACCAAACTGAAAGTTTGCTAACGGCACACGGATTCTAGGCATTAACTAAGCCTTTCAGTACGGAACCTCGATGTCACAAGCTTCCTTGCGGTTTGTTGCTGCGAGTCTAAGCTACGAGCCTTTGCCATTGCTTGCGCTGCTTGCCCCTGCATCAAACTAGCAAGCGTTGCATCTCTAGCAATAGATGTTGCAAAAACCACAGCTAATGAATACTCAACAGCTAAAGTAAAATAAGAAGGCCAAGTCTCTTCATTTGCTCTAAAAGAATAATCTGCAATAATTACATCAGCATCTGATGTATCTGCAAATATCTTTGATCCATATATTTGATATTCAATTTGCAATGTTCCTGATGTAACTGCATGAACCATTAAACAATCATCAGGAAGCTGATAAGCATTGGTATATCTACCAGTTGGCTTGTCAGTTAGAAGGTTTAATATAGATTGATTAGTAGCAAACCGCCAGCGAGAGTTAACTAAAGCAGCCCTTGCTACGTCTTCATACATGTTAACAGCTACCAAAGCTTCAGTACTTGACTCTTCAAATGAAGTAATCGGGTTCGCGCCAATAAGAATTAAAGCACGGCTTGATATGTCGATTGCTGAATCAGCAGTGGTACTAACTAATGCCATGTGTGGTTAGGGGAGGTAAGTTAATACCTTGACCTCCCCTACTCCTTTAGTCTGAATCTGTTTCAGCTATAGCTGTACCATTAGATACATCTACAACGGAACCAGTATTAGAAAGCACACTAACAAAACTTGTTGTTGGTGTGTTTGTATCGGCTACCATAATAACATCACGAACATTAAGCATGTTTGCTGCGGTATTAAAATAACCTTCTGAGTTTACAGCGGCAATAGCATCTGCGGTAGTGTAAAACCACAAGTTGCCATTGGATGCCCCTGCAAGACGAGTAAGACCAGATGCTGCGTATGCCATTTCTAATCCCCTTTCTAGTTATTATCTAGCAGTTCATAAACTCCGTTGGCATCAATGACAGCAGAACCCATAGACATCATTGATGTCGCTAGGTGCGCTACCTTCTCAGGAACGTAGTTTAGCTCAGTTGAAACATCAGCAGTAATGCCAAGTCCTACAGCAGATGTGTGGTAGCACATGTTTTTGCCACCAGTTACAGCAGATGTAGAGAAAATCTTGAAGCCAAGAAATTCTTTCATGGTCATTCCACCAGCGAATGGTAGATTTTGCTCACCAACAAAGTCTGAAGATGCAAACTCATTGATTGCAAACAAGTCAGCATAACCTGCTGGATGCATTGCAATGTAGCGTCCACCATCTTCTGGGATGTTAGCGGAACCAAAAGTCTCAAAGACAGTCAGAAGATTTGCCTTAGTAACGGCTGCACCAGTTGCACTAATCTGTGTTGAGTTAGCACCAGCGTCCATTGCTGTAATAAGGATTTCATCAGTCTTACGACCTAGAGCAGCAGCAGCAGACTTAGCTACAGCTTGACGCTCATCAATGTTTGTCTTCAGTTCGTCTAGCTTGTCGATATACTCGGCAGCATAGAAGTCAGACATTGTTGCTTCTACGGTTGTATGCGCCAACTCCATAGGAGTTACCATACCGTTGCGTGATTTAGTTGAAGCAGAGCCAGCACCGATTTTTTGGAATCGTACTACTGATCCAGCCACATTGCTTACTGTGCGTACAGTGTTCCGCAATTTAGAACCCATGCGCTGATAAGCCATGTGAACCTCTGATTCAAACTGTTTAATAAAGGCGGTGTCAATTGTATTCGCCATTTTACAGTCCTTCTCTTTAAGGTTGTTGAGTTACATTCTCTGCGGTTATCTGCTTAACAGCATCATAGCAATTGTCCTTGCGGGTCGCTCAGTGTATTACAGGCCGTTTATCAAGATAATAGACATTATTTTTTTCATTAACGCAACGCACAAAACGCATCATCTTATGACCGCACACCTCATGGGTGTCATCGTCAAAAGTAAATCCGCACCAAGCAAGCCACATTATTGTCTCATGATGATCTACAGGAACATAATTTTCCAATGAGTGATAACCTTCTTGCAGTAGATTAATTACACCTCGGCATCCTCTTAGAAATGGACGAAAGTTATTATTAATAGCACCAGTTCCAAGCATCCATATACGCCCACAGCCATCTTCAATCGGCACATTGCCTGTCATAGCAATAGGCTCATTGTCTAATTTTAGTGTAAATGTTTTTGCTCCACTAATAACTAAAGGCTCAGTAAGAGCCTCTAGTGGTGTTGCGCCATATATCATACACTCTCTGCGGTCATTAAACCTTAGATAGTCACAGATTCTTTCAGCATGTTCTGGCACACTATTAACTAACGAAAGCCTACCAATACGCATAAGCTCCTTATCCATAAAGAGTCTTAAACCCATCTTCTACTTTTTTAACAAAAGCTGGATCACGCTTAGATGGATCGTGCCATCTAGGGTCAAGCATCATAGACTTTAGTTCTGCCTCGTTTACTTGTGCAACAGGTTGAGATGTGCTTGCTGGCCCTGACTGCTTCATGCTTTCCATGATACGTTCGATAGCCATAACGCCATCTGCTGTTTCACACATCCGTTCTATAGCTGGCAACTCAGCCTTAGAAAAGAATCGCTCTGCAAACAATCCTACAGCTTCTGTTCTTGCAGCGGAGTTGTCTCCAAGCCTTGCTACTTCTGTATCATAGTCAGGCCCATCAGAGCCTACAGCGTCTGCATACATCTTAATGCCTTCGGCAAACTCGTCTTGGCTAAATCCATTTTCAAATGCGTGATTAGCCCACCAGCTAAGTAAAGGATTTTCTGCTGCTTGAGATTCGTCTATAACTTCTGGCAAAACATAATCGCCTACTTCATTAGGACGATTAGCGTAAGCCTCTTTCTCAAGCTCTTCTATAAGGTTTGCTTTTACGCTTTCTTCTTTGTTTCCAAGACTAGATTCAAGATTTGAGTAGGACTCAACCATAGCTTCTGGTGTTGCAAACTTTTCTGGCAACCAAGCAGGACGCTCACTAGGAGTAGCATCTGCAAGTAAAGGGTCGCCACCTTCGGTAACTACTTCGGATTCTGCTGGTGCTTCAGCTTGCTGTTCTTCAGACATTGTTTTTCACCTTGTGTGCATGTTTGATACGAGTTTCTATTAGGCCAATCAAATATCTTTGGCCTTCTACATGTCTTAGCTCACCATCAGTTACTGCTGGGCCATTGACTAACTCTATTGTTATGGAACGCAAATATTTAAGAACCTCTTGACCAAGTTCAGTTCCAAATAATGCTGCTGTGTTTATGCTTATTTTTGCGTCTTCACTCTGATTACGATGAAATCCGTCAACACCTATAAAGGCATTATTGTTTTTCGCCAATCATTACTCCTGTGGTGGGGCTTGTCCCATCATTTGCTGCTGTTGTTGCTGCTGTGCCATCTGCTGTGCCATAGCTACAAGCTGCTTTCTCTCTTCTAAATCTCGCACTAAGTTGTCAGGAACACCAAACTTGTTAGCAAGATATGCCGCAGTTTCTTCAGAGTTGATAAGTATGTTAGTTAACTCAGGCCCGAATCTTCCCTGCACAAGCTCTAGGAAACGTGCAACGGAGGAAATGTCTTGGTTCGCTTGAGCCTGTGCAAGTGGTGATACAGAACGAACCTTAACTTCTCTGCCATTAATAGTAGGAAGTTCAATGCGTCCTTGTTTTTTAAGTATGTAAACTACGCGCTGTAGTACAGGTTGTACTAACTCAGCTTGTAATCGTCCAAAAGCAGAACCAATACGTCGTGACAAATCTGCCATACGCTCTGTAACTTCTGTTGCACTAGCAGGGGTTCTGTCAGGATTACCAAGCATGTCATTGTACAAAGCTCGTTTAATGTTTAAGCGCATATCAGATAAAACAAGATTAGCAACATCAAAAGAGCCAGCAGCTTTAATGGGCTGCAAACCCATAGAGTTCGGGGCTTTTGGTATGACCGTTCCGGGAACAAGATTAATAGTATCTGGGTTAATAACACCGTCATCATCCATTTGATAAATGCCTGAGATTGCCATTTGTGCATTCTCAAGGATTAACTCAATAGTGAGATTAGTGGTTTTAATTGCACTAAGAGCGTTGATTAAAGGGCCACGCCCATAAACTTCTCCACTACACTTAGACCAGCGAAAACATATAAATGGATTTGAACCTACGCCTCTATAAGTATCTGATTTAATTATTTGTTTTGTAGACATTTCAATGGCATAAAATAAATAAGCGTCTTCATTTTTTACAGTATAATCTTTGCATACTATCTCAAGGATTTTTGTTTTCTCGTCAGGGGTCTTGCTGACCTTTTCAAGAATCTTTTGACTTAATGTTGCTTGAGGGTACATGTGTTCAATGTCAGAAAACCTAGCCTGACGCTCACGATACACATGATCTATAGCGTCATCTGGCCCTGTATCGAGTACAACATGAGGCAGTGGTATTGCGGAAAACATTACAGGGTGTATAGCGTCACCCTCAGACACAGCAAGAACGCCTGTGCCTACCGCCAAGTCCATAAACGATTCGTGGACTTCCTGACCAAAGTTAGAGTTTTGGATAACTTCAAATACATACTCTGTGACTTCATCAAGCTCATTATTGATTTCATCTTTTTGTTCTTTCGGGACTTCAGAACCCGCAGTAAAATCTGCCCATCTAGCAAAATTAGGAACCAAGCCCTGCTGCAAACGCGAGGCAAATTCTTGCACTCCCACCACAGCCGTTTCATCGAAGATTTTATCATCTCTACGTTGACCAACGCTTTCCGCATAGAAAGATTCCCTCTGTGGTAGTGAGTATTCGTAACACTCTTCAAACAAAGGCACAAAATTCTCACGCAAAGTTTTTGCTGTCTCATACTTTTTTAAGTACAAGGTAGCAATTTTGTCATCGCTATAAGAGCTAGAGTCATTTCCGATAGATGAAATCATGAAAGATACTTATTATAAAAACCCATTCCACCGCCAGAACCTTTAATAAGGGAGCGTCTACCTGTGCCGCCTTTGCGTCTGGCTACTGTTTCCTCTAAAGCATCTTGCTTAATTTCTTTTTTATCAGCAATAGCTTCTTCTCTTTTTTGTTCCTGTTCAGCTTCAGCAGCTTTATCAGGTGGTGGTGGCTTACTGCCTCCTCCTAAACACATAGCAAGTCTCCTTATAATGATTTAATATAAATACTCACAAAACAAACAAGAACGCAACGCACAATTTACATCCTTGCCCACAAACCCTGTCGTTGTCTACCCTTTGGTTTCTTTCTAAAGACATCAAAATCAACCTTTGCATTAAAAGCAACCGCTGGTTTCTGCCCTGATATAAGCTGTCGGCCTTCACCAGCCCCTAACATTAGGTACTGAAGAGCGTCATGTATATGCGAATACATGTTCTTATCTGGCTTGTCATCATATCTTTCGCCAGAAACCTGTATGCGTTTGTAAGAATACCCGCCCTCAAATCCTTTAATAAGTGTAGGGCAGCGTCTATCAATCATAAATGCTGGCTTTCCGTCTGCCATTTTATTTAAGTAAGACGATACAGCTTCTAATCTAAGATCAACAGAATTGCTTGGGGCAGGTGTTGCCCTCAAACCAGCACCTCTAAGTATGCGGAATGGTGTGTCTTCGTCAGTCTGTGCGCGGAAATCTCCAGCCGGATCGCCGTAAATGTGTACATCTAAGTGTGCAAATCGTGTGGCTATCTCTTGGCGTAGCAGTTCTGCAAACCTAACTATGCCCATGTCAATCGCTACAATCTCTGACTGTATAAGCCAGCGTCCACGCACCTTCTGACCAAACACAGCAGCAGGGGTAAGTCCAAAGTCAATACCAATGTACAAAGGCACACCATCTGCAATGGGTACAGGCTCTTTAGCTATGTGCATATCAGCAGCAAACATTCCGTATACAGGCTTTCCTTCTTGGATTGCACCTAATCTATTCATTACATAGACATCAATCCAGCTTTTTGTCTTACCCCTTACTAAATTTGTATAGTAGGTCTTTAACATGTTGCTGTGATTTTCAGCTTTTGCATTTGACTTGTAGTCAATAACATTACCCTGCTCATCTTTTACTTCATCCATTCCAGAGGGCTGGGTATAGAAGTTCCAATTGTCAGGCTTAACTAGCATTCTTGCTTGCTCAATAGGAATATGGTCAGGCACAGGAACCTCACCAGACATAATAGGCCACCAGTGATCTTCTTCTGGCGCATTGGTATCTGCTATAACACCAGACCAGCTAGGCCCACCCTCACGCATAGAAGGGAATCGACCAACACGCATAGTACATGCATCAATAATTGACTTAGGTATTTCCCTAGCCTCGTTAATCCAGATGCCAGTAAGCTCAAGAGACAGAAGTTTCTTTACATCTTCTGGCCTATCAAGGGCTAGGAAGATAACCTCAAGCTCTAAGTCTGCTTTCTTTATGTGATGAGTATATGGAACTGACCAGTGGAACCTGCCCCAATCATCTTCGGGGAACCAATCCAGCCAAGTTTTTATTGTAGTGGTTCTAAGCTGCGGGTTGGTATTACGAATAATTGCCCACCTGCTACGCCTGATGCCATCTTTGTTTGGCTCTTGCTGCAACGCTCTGCGGAACACCTCAACGCAACAAGCAACAGATTTGCCAGAACCAACAGGGCCGCGAATACCACGAAAGAAGTTACTATCTTTCATAAATGATTTTAAGACTTCGCCATCAGGCTTGTATTTAAAGTTGGTCAACCTTGTGATCCTTGCCAAACTTAATCATTCGCTCAACAATCTCTGGGCCTATAACAGCAATAACCTTGTCAGCTTCTCGGTCAGTGCAAAATTCTTTTGGATGATGAGCTAGGTGAACCTTCTTTACGACAATGCGTAATGCGTCACGCTCTTCTTTTTTAAGGGTGTGCATAAAACTCATGTGCGGTATGTCTTCACTTTATCTCGTACCTTTTTAGGCTGGCTGACGAACTGCTTACCAGCCGCACGTCCTTTTCTTTTAGCAGCAGTGGTCTTTGCATATTCCTGCGCCGATAACGCTTTGATGGCTCTGGCAGGAAGATACCTTTCGCCTGTGGCTTTTGGCCCTTGAGTAGATGGCTTTCCACTCTTGGTTCTCCACTTTTGATTAGTCCAGTTGACTAAAGACTTTTGCGGCTTCTTCAAGACGTATATCCCCCGCCTCTAGCTTTGTAAGCCTTGGCAAGCATTTGCGCCTTACGCGCTGACCACTGACCAGCACCACCACCTTTTGACCCAGCCTTAATGCGATTGAATAAAGACTTACGCATAGTTGGCTTGGTGTAATTACCCGCTGCGTTAACTGCCACTTTTCTTTTTCCTTACTGCTTTTTTCTTAGGGGCCTTGCCGCCAACCCAAGCTTCATTGACTTCGGGCGTGGCCTTGTCATCTCCAACAAGTCTTCCATTGTCATCTCTTGCTCTTACAGCCTCAGTTACTTGAGCCACAACTACAGGCTCGGGAACAACCTCAACCTCATAAAGCCGCCTAGACTCAGGCGTAAAGGTCGCACCAGAAACAACACGTCCATCTGGCAGGGTAATGATAGGCCCATCATAAACCTCACCATCATTGAATTGATAAGGCATAACTAACTCTTTTTGATTTCAATTAAGCTTTTCTTTTTCTTTTTGTCTTTGTTTTTCTCTGCCATCTTCTTGGCAGCAGCCATACCAGCCTTAGTGTATGGGAACTTCTTACCAGCTACATTAGGCATCACGCCCTCGCTTTCTTTGCTTTGTTTCGTTTGCTTATCGCCCTTGCTTTAGCCCTTGCATCAGACTTAGATGACGCACCCCACGCCCGCAGGGAGAGTAACAGGCGTGTGGGCTTGCCCTTCGAGTCGCGTTCCGGCCCGCTATTGCCCGCCATCCGCGATAGGAAGCTTGATCTTCTTGGGTTGTCCCCCGATTTTACTGGGGCCTTGAGGGTGCCGCCTTTGTAAGAGGCGCGTCCGGCAGCGTTGAGTCCACCTGCTGGGTTCTTTCCCTCTTTTCTTGTCCATGCTGGTGTCCTAGGTGCCATTACACTCTTGCCATCCCACCGCTTGCATCGCCAATGCTTCCAAGACCTTCAGTGCCACCAACAGAAGTGCCAGCACCTAAACCATCGCTACCATCACCACCGCCATTGCCATTGTCACTAAAGGTAACAAGAGACTTAGAACGCTTCAAGTTCTTGGCCTTGTTCTCTTCACTAAGCTCGTACTTGCTAACAATAAGCTCGTTGCTGGTATCCCTCGGCCCAAGATCAGGATAACTAGCTCCACCACCTAAACACATAAGACGAACCTCTCACTAAAAAAATATTATCAAACTAGGGTGCGAACCTTTTTGACCTCTAACGTCTGTGGTAGACCACAGTGACAGTGGACACATCCGATTTTCAACCCCCCACCACATTACGCAAGGTCTATGGACACGCTAATATCGCCAGCATGCAAGTGCATATGCTTGTCGGGAGCCTTGAAGCCAGCCCTGTCCAAGATGTCTTTGCTAGCTTCAAGCTGTACATACTCACTCTTAGCTCCCGATGCTAACCTCACCATCTTAGCCGCAGCCACCGTAGCATTGAGGCCCATACTCTCACCTATCCGTTGCATCATGTACTGCTGGACATGTCCTGTCCGCAAAGCCTTGCTGGCACTTACTCTACCGGATTCACCTTCAGCATATCCGGCAAGCTTTGCTGCTTCTGTTATGCTACAGCCTGTTGCTACAAGTGTATCCACCAATGCAGTCTGTTTATCGGTAAGCTTCACAATCTCGGTCATCTGCCCCCCCTTGTGTTCCCCCCCACTATCAGCCACTTTCTCTCGGCTTGTCAACCGCACAATTTACACACCTTGTCATTAACCACAAGCTTGTCGATTGCTAGGGGTAGCATCGACTGTCTCGTTGCAACATATCGCAGCAACAAGGCAATGCGCGTGGCATACTCACGCCCTAGATGGCCGTTGCGACAGCGATGTGATCTGATGATCCCATCACTGACGGACGTTACATCGGGCAGTGAAACACGCGCAAGACACGGGGGTATTTTCACGAAATACACAGCACCAATAAACAACAATCAGCAAGTGTGAAGCCACGCTTGATGCCTCGCACTACACTCGCTTTTGTACTTGATTGCTAGTCATCTACAGTCCTCCTTTGTTGCAGAGATACCAATCCCCTCTCGGCAAGCCCCATTATCCACATCATAACTGGAATAGAAACCCTCGCTGTTAGCGAGTAGCAAGGGTAAATGCACTCGGCCTTGCCTCGCCCTTGCTTTTCTATTCCAGCCATGATCTGGATGGGGCATAAGCCGAGAAGGGTCTCGGTATCACAAAGGAGAACTAAGATGACTAAGCAATCAAACAAAAACGGTTTCGCACAAGACCTCAATCGTGTCTTCACACTTTCTGATCGGACACACAAATCAACACTTCAGTATTTCATCAATAAGTTTCTTAACGACATTGACTGGAACACAAACAGCAAACTCTCTAAGATTCAAGAGCTTGAGGATCAGAACTTGAACGACTACATCGAACACAAAGAACACGGTGTAATACTCGATAACGACAAGATACTACAACGCAATCGTGACATTGAATGGCAGCAGTCACAGCTTGAGTGCAACGAGTTACTCAAGACAAATCTCACACAAGCTTCTCAACAGCTATTCCCTGAGACACATGCTAACAATGAGCCTGACGCAAAGACCATTGACAAGCTTGAGGCAGCTTACCAAGCTAAGAAACAAGCTTCATAATCTCTCCCAACTAGCCTCGCTGCTTCGGCAGCGGGGCTTTTTTTATGCTCATCACATGGCACACACAAGGCAGCAGCAGCACCCAGCCCCGCAGGGGGGGCCGGAAGATATAAGCAGTAGCTGCAAACTGAAATGTCACAAGGAGAATTTGAAAATGAAATCCATTATCGATATTACTCTAATCACAACGCTAGGAGTTTTACTAATACTCGCAGGGTTTGACAACATAAGACAAGAATACTCACCCTACTGGTCGTTCTTATTATTTGGAGCAGGTGTCTTCATCATATGGTGGCCTCACATCTGCAACCTATCTGAAGATTAGGTGTTGCAATCAGATACACCTAGTGTACACTGCAAGTATGCAGTAAGGAGAACTAACATGCGTATCACAACATATAGAAAATTCTATTTAGTACCACGCTATTTCGGTACTGATCGTGGGTTCACCATTAAATGGCTGGGCCTTGTCTTACACTATCGCAACTCAAAATTCTAAAGGAGAACTAACTATGGATGGAGTAACAGTTATAGGCAAAAGCCTAGTAGAAGATTGCTGGTCATTCCCAGTGGAGACTGTCAATCTTACAGCAAGCAAAGATAATGACTGCAATTTATATGACGTGCCTCAATCAATGGCACGAGCCATCATGCGTACTGATACCAATGAAGTGCTTGGTGTTCACGGCTCTAAGTACAAAGCAATCAAGCATGATGATGTAGTCAACTCAGTTATGGATGCTGTCAGTAAATCAAATGTATCTAAAGATTACGATACAAAAATTGAAGTGTTCGACAATGGCGCAAAGATGCGCGGCACTATTGACTTCAGTGATTTGGTAATGGAGCCAGCAGTCGGTGACTATGTAAGGTTTCGTGTCCAGTTCTTTAACTCATACGACAGTAGCTGGGCATTCCAACAATCAGCATTCGGCTTACGTCTTTGGTGTCTCAATGGCATGACACACGCTGACACTGTAGCTAATACATGGGCAAAGCATACAACCAATGTCAATGTAGAAGGCAGCGCAGCCAAGATACAAGCAGGGCTTGAGGCATTTCTAAATACAAAAGATGTATACAAATCTTGGATGTCAACCAACGTAGATAATGATATGGCTGAACGATTCTTCAAGCATGCCATTTGCCGCACACCCAACAAGACAAGCACATTCAAATGGAATGAGCGTCAGCTTGAACGACTGATGGGCTACTGGTATGCAGATAAAGCCAAGCTAGGCGGTAACAAGTGGGCATTGTACAATGCATGCACTTACTGGGCTAGTCACACAGACGAATCTAATTCACCAGCTAACACGCAACGCTTGCGTCAGAATCAATTAGCCAAGATATTCAAACTAACTAGCTGGCATGTAGCAGCTTAACAACAAGGAGAACTAACATGGAAATGGCATTCATCACACAAGCTAGAGACATCCAACGCAACTTGGAATCTCTGCTTGAACGAGCAAAAGAAGATGACTCTCAGTTTCTGTACGGAATACAGCAAGCTGTCTGGAATATAAACAGAGTCGTCAACACATACGAAGAGGTGCTTCATCGTGACTCAAACGAAGACGCATCCTATCGTCCAACACTAAGGGAGGTATGACAATGCCACTGATGCAACAGAGACACTTTGAGTATCTCGCAGACAAGGTAGCACCACTGCTACCTTGGCCTACTGCAATCTTAACTATGGCTGATGATCTTGCAGCTACAAATCCACGATTCAAAAAGCAAAAGTTTATTGAACGTGCGACAGCAGCATGGGAAGCAGCCCACCCACCACAGGATTTGAACGATGATATTCCGTACTGATATAACTGGCAGACGCACAGTCGAGGAGTTCCTTGAGTGCAGAGAATGCTACAATCAAATGTTTTCTGAACGAGATACTTGCACTCATTGCAAGGGTGATGATCTCAAATGGATGACACAGTACACAGTTTACAAAGTTGTGTACGCTGAAGATGCAGATGATGCTATCGAAACAGCATTAGATATGATGACTGATTTTGAAACAGCAAGTGGCAAGATTGTTATTGAACAAGAACAAGATTGCAAAACACCTGTCATAGATACTGGCAAATTTATAGGAGAACTAAGATGAATGTCATAGAACAAGGACAAAAAATAGCTGACGATTTGTTTGACACACCAGCGTTCAAGCTAGCCCGCAGCCGTGACCCAAGCACTAGCCATGATGCTGCTGATTCACTTGATGTCACTCGCATGGAGAAAAAAGTTTACTATGCTATTTGCACATTCACTGACAGTGGCTGCATTATGGATGACGTATTAGATAGGTTGGATCACCTTAGATACAGCACAGTTACAGCTAGGTTTAAATCATTAAAAGAAAAAGGGTTGATAGTTGTTGATCATCGCAAAAGAAAAGGTAAGTCTGGTAGAGGCCAGCTTATAATGTGGGGCAAAGATTTTTACAAGGAAGAAGATGATGCCTAGAAACGGTAGATACCAACGCGAAGAAGACAAGCCACTATCAAGCATCAACTATGGACACAACATAGAACTTGAACGTAACAAAAAAGGTTGGCAATTAAACAACGCAATGCTTCCTGACAATGCATTCGCTGATGATGTAACTGAAGAAGACACTGGTCAATATTATCCCAGAGAAACACATGTAGTTGGTGGCTGGTCAAGCCTTGGTGAATACGAGAAAGGGTCTACAGAATTTTGACCATTGACATGACTGCAATCTTGCAAGCATATTGGCTGCATGATTACATACATGGAACAATTAGTAGACAAGTCAGCGCACTTACATATCAAACTCAAGGATGCTTTTGCTTGTGCCGGAGTGCCTGACTCTACCTTTTATCGTGCAAGATTAGGCAAAGATTTACGCTACGATACAGCCAACAAAGTTAGTGAAGCTATTGAAAAACTTTCAGCACTACAAAGTAGAGACTGAAGTTACTGATACATATCAGTATGTTATCGGTGAACTCATTGCTCATCGAACAAAACAAAAGTTGACTCAGAAAAATTTAGCTTACAAGATTGGATGCGCTGAATCTTTAATACACAAATGGGAACAACACAAACGAGTACCATCTGGATTCTTGTTTACATGTTGGTTAGATGCACTTGGCCTTACGATCAAAGTCCATAAAAAAAAGACTCTACGATAAAGTAGGTGAAGCATACCCATGCGATGCTTGCAATGATAAGACCCCTTGGTTTGTATGCATATTAGCTACAGAAAAACCACCAACCTATCACACAATCTGTATTGATTGTTATGAGGCAGACACATGGCAAGCAAGAGTCGCGCAAAAGGAGACTACCATGAGCGAACATTCGTCAAGTGGTTACAAAAGCTCGGGTTCAAAGCGAAGAGGCAACCTCTCAGCGGAGCGTTGGGAGGCGAGTATAGCGGAGACATCATCTGGCAAGTCGGACAAAACGCCTTGGTGGTTGAAGTAAAGTACCGAGACAAATCAAACTTTCCTAATCCCTTTACTGTAGTTAGAGATGTGCTGTTCTACAAGCGCAGGGAAGGTAAACCCAAAACACTAATCATCTTTGATGGTGATGTCTTTGAAGAAAAGATAGTACCATTACTGAAGGAGAACTACGATGGCATTCCTATTAATGGCGAGGGCAATCAAGTCAGAGATACCTGACTGCTATGCAAAATGGCTAATGGTTGTGCTTGCAGATCATGCAGATGAAGACAAGCACCTATGCTGGCCTAGTCTCAGCCGACTATCACAACGTACTGCTATGTCTGTAGCTACAGTAACGCGCAAGCTGCACTGGCTGGAAGATCACGGCTATCTAACTAGAGATCGTGGACACACAGGCAAGTCAACACGCTACATAATATTCCCAAAAGATATTGCA
>Ga0209634_1000405_pt1 | contig 33644 bp, 29 predicted proteins | sample LinPmetageLP40_FD_184043 | JGI IMG/M metagenome (GOLD analysis project Ga0209634, IMG submission 184043) | Marine viral communities from the Pacific Ocean - LP-40 (SPAdes) (version 2) | ecosystem: Environmental > Aquatic > Marine > Oceanic | place: Pacific Ocean | collected 2010-08-26 | reverse complement strand
GATCAAGTCCCTGATGTCGGCAATTCCTTGTGGATCCAGACCATTTGTTGGCTCATCCAAGATCATAACTATCGGATCACAGAGTAGGGCAGAAGCAATGGATAGCCGCTGCTTCATCCCCAGAGAATAGGTTTTGAAGTTGTCATGCTTGCGCTCAAACAAGCCTACCTGCTTGAGCACTTTGTCAATATTCTCCAATGGAGCTTCTTTGATTTCGGCTACAATCTCCAAATTTTTCCCAGCGGACAGATATGGATAGAAGATGGGTGTTTCTAGAATCGCACCAATCTTTTTCCTGACCTCTTTGGACTCAGGCTTGCCAAACCATTGGTAATCGCCACTGGTCTTATTGATCACATCCAGAATCATACCAAGGGTAGTGGTTTTCCCACTGCCATTTGGCCCTAGGATACCAAATACTTCTCCTTTGTTGATGGTTAGTGATAGATTTTTTACAGCCTGTACCCGACCATAGTTTTTGGTCAGATTGTTAATAGAAAGTATGGGTTCCAATAGATTTGATGTTTTAGTCAAAGTTGAGTTTGCTATCGCTGAAGTCATCGGCATACTTTGCCAATTCTCCAATTTTGTCAAGGGGGATACTACCTTTGATATCTAATACGGTGAGATTTTCAGCTTCATTGAGTAATATGACAATACCTTTTGTCTTTCCACCACTTTCCTTGATATAGGCATTGATATTCATCTCTTGCTGCCTGACACTCATGAGTTCTTCGAAATCTTCTGATCTGTAGTCCTTTACCAATTGTTTGTATTGGTCTTTGGTGAAGTCATTGTCAGTTTTATTGATTCTCAGCAATTTCATTTTATCAATCCCATTGATGAGCACCTCGAACTCTTTGCTGTCCTGCATGTTGAGCATGTTTAGCGTGTTCTTGTAGAAAAACATGACAAATGCATCGTCATATTTTTTGTGCAGTTCTTGGATCGTTTCGCTCTGCCCGAAAGAAGCAAATGGACAGATGAAAATTAAAAGTATAAAAATGAAATTGCGCATAGCTAAATTGATTGAGACTATTAAAAGTAACGTTTTTTTACAAATACAAGATAATGAATCGGGCTCAACGGTGAGAAAGAGACTTGAGTGTATGATGCCAACTGCATTCGTCACTCAGAGGGCGCAGGTCGAAGAGTCTCTTATTTGGATAAGACTCTGCGGCTGTAAACAGCCTACCATTGACAGATTGGTGTCCACTGCTCTGCTCTTGTTTTTAAACTTTGGTTTAGAACAGATCTCTCAACGGTGCTTGGGGTCTTCACTACGAAGTCATTTCGGAGTGAAACGCCTGTCTGCCGACAAAGGCAGGGAGAAATCTTTACCACAACAATAGACTGCTGTTTCTTTCATCGTGGTAAAGATTCCTAACGGAATGACTTATAAGTGTGTAATGATAAACATACTGTCATTATACCCTACGCTGGTTTTTTTTAAAAACTCTGGTCTCGCAATGACATGGCTTATTAGAGTTTTCTTAGAGACACTAGGTATGAATTAAGACCTGACTTTTCGTATTATTTCTAAGGTTTTCTCAGTTAGGTCCTGAAGCTTGTCATAAGCTCCATCAGCAATAATTGTTTTGCTAATTAACTTAGACCCCATACCAACGCATGTTACTCCAGCATCAAACCAGTTTTTTAGGTTTTCCTCATCTGGTGACACTCCACCAGTAGGCATGATATTTGTCCAAGGACAGGGACCCTTCACACCCTTTACAAATTGTGCTCCGTAGATATCTCCTGGAAACAGTTTTACAAGCTCACAGCCTAGCTCCTCTGCACGAGCTATTTCAGTCAATGTTCCACAGCCTGGCGACCACATCACCTTTCGTCTATTACATACTCGTGCAATATCTTCTCTCAATATTGGTGTCACTACAAAATTGGCTCCCAATTGCATATACATTGAAGCAGACCCTGCATCTGTTACTGACCCAACTCCCATGATCATCTCAGGTAATTCCTGTTCTGCATATTTATATAATTCACGAAACACTTCATGGGCGTAATCTCCTCGGCTTGTGAATTCCAACAATCTAGCTCCCCCATCATAGCAAGCCTTCAATACTTTCTTTCCAACCTCTGGGTCGCCATGATAAAAGAGAGGCACTAGTCCAGTCTGTTGCATTGTATTGAATACTTCTATTCTGTTAAATCTTGCCATTCTTTTTTCTATTATGATCTTATTGATAAGTATTAACGCACAACACGTCCTGAAGCATCACCACCCATCAGCTTTTCAACCTCTGCGACAGTCACAAGATTTGCGTCACCTTTGATAGTATGTTTTAGACACGAGGCCGCTACTGCAAAATTGAGTGCATTCTGATCATCTTCTGGGTATTGCAGAAGACCATATATCAATCCACCCATGAAAGAGTCTCCTCCTCCTACTCGGTCAACTATATCCGTAATCTGATATTGCGTAGTTTCGTACATCTTCTTCCCATCAAATAATACGCCTGCCCATGTATTGTGTGAAGCAGAGATTGATCCTCTCAATGTTGTGATTACTTTCTTGGCTTTGGGAAATTTCTTCATCATTTGTTCGCACACAGATCGGAAAGTCTCTGCTTTCACTTCGTGTCCTTGTTTGGTAATGTCCAAACCTTCTGGCTTGATACCAAAGTGCATCTCTGCATCTTCTTCATTACCCAAAATCACATCACAATGTTCAGTAAGCTCTGTCATAATGGCTTCTCGATCACCACCATATTTCCAAAGTTTTGCTCGGTAGTTAAGATCCGTAGAGATTGTTATTCCCATTTCGCTCGCCACTTTCACTGCTTCCAAACAAGCATCTGCTGCTCCTTGAGATATCGCAGGGGTGATACCTGTCCAGTGAAACCACTCTACTCCCTCAAATACTAATTTCCAGTCTATCATACCTTTCTCGATCTCAGACATTGCCGAATGGGCACGGTCATAGACTACTTTGCTACCTCGGCTTACTGCACCTGTCTCCAAAAAGTATATCCCTAGCCTGTCTCCACCAGAGATAATATGTTTAGTTCCTACCCCTCGTTTTCTCATTTCCATTAAGGCGCACTCACCAATATCATTCTTTGGCAATCGCGTCACAAACTCAACAGGTACACCATAGTTAGCGAGAGAAACCGCTACGTTTGATTCTCCTCCACCATAAACCACATCAAAATTGTTCGCTTGTGAAAATCTTAAATATCCTGGAGGTGCCAGTCGTAGCATGATCTCTCCAAATGTTACTACTTTTTTCATGTTCATTACTGTTATTTAAACTAGTTGTATAAGTATGTAATTGTTAAAACCATTACATAACGTCTAATACTTTATATCCCTAATGCTTGACCACCACCAACTTGGATCGTTTCGGCTGTAATGAAGGCTGCATCATCACTTGCTAAGAATGAAACAACAGATGCAACTTCTTGTGGTTGGCCTAATCTTCCTAACATGATGTTATTTTTCCAGGAAGCAAATACTTCGGGCTTCGTAGATTTAATTTGTGCATGAAAAGGAGTATCAATAGTACCTGGGGATACAGCATTTACTCTAATTCCATATTCAGCAAGGTCTTTTGCCAATGCTCTTGTGATGGCATGAACACCTGCTTTGGAAGTTCCATAAATCCCCGCTCCAGGCCCTCCTGCATTCCATCCTGCATTTGATGTATAGTTTATTATGGAAGCATTTTCTCCTTTTTTAAGAAAAGGGATCGCAGCTCTTGATGCGAAAAATGTTGAGTCAAGATTCAAAGCCATTACTGACCTGTAAAACTCAGTAGTCATCTCTTCAAACCTAGACCTACCACCTAATCCTCCAGCATTATTTACCAACACATCAATTCTACCATATTTCTCACCAATAGCATTAATATTTGAAGTTACTTCATCTTCTTTTGTAACATCAAAACCATAATATTCAGCAGTAATCCCTTCCTGAGAAAGTTCTCCTACTCTTTTAGCTCCCAGTTCGTCTTCGATACCGTTCAAAACAACAGTATATCCATCCTTACCTAATCTCCTGGCTACTTCGAAACCTATGCCTCCTGTGGCACCTGTAACTACTGCCACTTTTTCCTTTGATTTACTCATCTCTTAATATTGTATTTAATGTTTAATATTTAATTTTCTGTTTGTACCATGCCTACTTTTCTAATCAATATGAAAATGGCCAATACAGCTAACACCACTGACATTGTGATAGCTACAAATGCTGGCGTATATGATCCGCCTTTGGTAATGCTACCAATAAACCAATTCATTATTATAGGTGAAAATGCTGCGATCGTTCCCGCTAATCCCGCTAATGTCCCTACCGATGGTCCTTTAAATAAATCACTCGATAACGTCTGAATATTACCAATGGCAAATTGAAATCCAAAAAGTGCTATTCCCGCCAGGTAAATGAATGTCATATAATTAGAGTCATTTACAAATAAAATAATTGAAACGAAGCCGATAATAATTAAAAGACTACCAACCAGTATACTGGCTTTTCTGCCAACGTCAGTAGAAGTGCGTTTTATTATTTCTTCGGTAAACATGCCACCTAATATTCCACCAGCTGCAGCCATTAGATAGGAGATCCACATGGTAGTCCCTATTTCTTCTATACTTAGTCCAAATTTTGAATTCAAATAGATTGGCATCCAACCGGCAAAGAACCACCAAATGGGCTCTATGAAAAATCGACACAACAATACTCCCCAAGGTTGTTTATAACTCAATATTTTTCCGACACTTAAACTTTTAGCACCTTCAACAGCGACATCATTGTTTTCTATACGATCATTAAGAATTAAATCTTTTTCATCATCAGTAATCCAAGGATGATCTTCTGGTTTAGACTTGTTTAAAATAAACCAAGGGATAACCCACAGTAGTCCTAGTACCCCTAATATGATATAGGTTGACTTCCATCCAAATTGCGCATATAGATAGACTATGATAACAGGAGCAATTACATTACCTATAGAAGCACCGGAGTTGAAAATACCTTGTGCCAGTGCCCTTTGTTTTACTGGGAACCATTCTCCATTGCTTTTTACGGCACCAGGCCATAATCCCGCTTCTCCAAGTCCGAGCAGTCCACGGACTATTGATAATGAAACCACGCCTCTTGCAAGTGCATGAAAGGCTGCTGCTGCTGACCATGTTGCGATAGATACAACAAATCCTATTCTAGTCCCGATTTGATCGTACAATCTCCCTGATAAAAATTTACTTGCAGCGTACGTTATCATAAAGATATTTAGCATGAGTGCATAGTCTGAATTATCCATGCCAAGATCCTCTCCCATTTGAGGCCATAGTAAGGCAAATGCAGTCCTGTCAATATAATTTATGACTGTGGCTATAAAAATTAGTCCAATAATCCACCATCTTAATCCTTTTAACTTCATAATGTCAGGTTGTCTTTAATTTTTAATTTGATTCTCATTATTTCCCAAAATAAGACACCCCTGATTCATCCATAAAATCTTCTCTGATCGGGCTGAACGTATCTATTAACATTCCTGCTTCAAGACAAACGGCACTATGAACCAAATTAGGTTGGATATATACCCCATCACCACCTTTGACTACTTGCTTTACGCCATCTATTTCAAATTCAAATGACCCTTCGACAACATAAGTTGCTTGCGTATGAAAGTGATGATGAGGTGACCCGATAGCTCCCTTGTCAAACTTTACCAATACCATCATAATCTGATTATCATAGCCTAGCATTTTTCTGGAAACACCGCCACCAAGCTCTTCCCATTCCATTTTGTCTGTTAGGACGTACTTATCGCTGTTTCTTTTCATATCTTAATTGTCAGTTGTTTTTTTTAAAGCTGAAAGGTCCAATCCATTCGAGATTACCACTCTCCAATTCTATTTTATGCTCACTCCTATCTTTCTTGTCATTCAATGAAAAAACAAACTCATACTTCTCTCCACTCTTAAGTTGAAATTGAATAGCAAGGTAATTCTCCGATTCATGAAGCACCTCCAAGTTGGCAATCGAGGTAAATGAGTTAATCGGAATTTCGTCTGCATAACTGTAGCGTCCGTGCATTTCATACAAACTAGCAAAAAGAGTATTTCCCCCGATCCTTCGATGAATAAGCCCGGGATCTCTGCGTAGGTTGAAATTGGGGTCATTGGCTCCAATTCTAGTCAATAATGCCTGATCGCCTTCAAGCACAGTTGAAGTCTGTGTATAAAAATTCTTTTCATGGAACCAGGTCATTCTGAAAACATCGCTTTTCAATTCCGTCTGAGCCTCCAACCATAAGTGCTGATACCCGTCATTATCGCCCATTGGAGTGAGATCATTGTTTGTCTGAAATTGCTGATTTGAGGACATTACTTCACCCAGATAATAGAGTGGTAGATCATACCTTGTTGCTTGTGGTGCCTGCACAGAAAAAAGATCGATAACCAATGGTTTTTCCAATTCTTCAACATCCAAAATGGCCATGGTTCGCTGCATTTGAATGCCATCATAAGCATTCAGTTCCTTGGCACTGACTAATTGAACCTTATCTGAAGAAGAAAAATAATAGGGTGTACCCGATGATTTTTCGGCTGCCTCAACATTTCCATCAAAATGTGAGTCCTTATCCACAACTAGCGTGTTATGAGCAATCGTTTGTTTGGCCCAAGAGTTATTTTCTTTGAGATACCCACCGCCATCTTTGTGCTCAATATTTACCCATCGGGCAGATCCATAATCTTGTATCACTTCCTTCTCACCATCGTAAAGTAAAAATCCCAGGCGATCGAAATGACCATGACCCATTCCATGCTTGGCGTATTTCATCATCAGTGTCAAATCACCATTTCTCAAAATCCCTATGGCTCCTTCATTCCCATTTGCACCATCCGTTAATTCTTGGCTTTTGAAGATGTATTGTTTAGTGTCTCCTGAAGTAATTCCGCTAGCTGCTGAAAGTCCAGAATCATTTAATGGTACTCGACCCTGAGCTTCAATTAGTGAAAGTAGCTCTGCGTCTTTTCCTCCATAGTGATAAGCCATGCTCACCGCATTCACCAATTCTCTGGAGGCCAATGACATTCCTTTTTGCGCATCATTGATTGGGAAGAATTCTCCAGCGCTGTTCGTTTGATCGATGAGTGCATAGACCGCTTTTATCAGCAACCCCTCCCTATATTCGAGAATACCTAATTCAGGCTTTTTGTTGGCCAACCCTTGGGCAAAAATCAAGAAAGGATACATTGCGTATCGCTGATAATATGGTCCCTCAGTATAGTAGCCGTCTGGAGAAAAAGCATGATCCAACTGTGCAAAAAAGCCTGCTTCTTTTTGTCCTTCTAACTGAATAGCACCACCGTCATTGTCTTTTACAAAATCACCAGAAACCTTAATATCCAATCCTCTGAGTGCCCAATCAACAAGCTCATCATCATCCATGACCAACCCAATCATACCAACCCCCGCATTTCCCCAAGTACTGTGGTTATGAATGCGATTGAAGAACTGTGGATTCTCTATGGAAATGTATTCTGCATAAGGTCTGAATAGTTCCTTATTCAATTTCTTTTGAGTCTTCTTATCTATCCAATCATAGATGCAGTCGTAGGCTTGACTGGTATAAACCAACCAATTCGCATCGTTGAGGCATTGCCAGAAGAATTTCCCTCGCGCATACGATCGTTCCGCTGGGTGCTTACCCAATGTCGGATACATCTCCGCATACTGCAGCAGCATGTCTCTGATGTAGATGGCATACTTTTCCTCTCCGGTAATCTGAAAGAGTACCCCAGCTTTCTGCATTGTGAAGAAATTGGACTTATGTCTTTCGTGGGTATAACCACCAGCCAAATCCTTGGGAATGGGGACGTCAATCCCCGCTGCAATTTGAGCATCTACCTGTTGACGAGCTGTCTCAACAGTTTGGTCAAACAAAGGAGTTTTCCCCAGACTTGATCGAATGGAATTCACCCCTTCAGACGTTAAAATCAGATTTGGGTGATCCTGAGCGATTGAGAAAAAAGCTGTAAAAAAAATCAATATGCTGGCTAGTACTTTCATTACTTGTTGGACACAATATTTTCGGATTCGTAAGGCGCATCATTGGTTTTGAGACCAGATGAATTGGTGAACGTCACATTAGATATTTTCGTGATCGGTTCACCATTGGTCATAAATAAGTCGATCCCCTCAGAATCTCTAATTCGAACATTGTCTAGATTCAATTTCTGCACACCGTGAAATCTGAGTACAGCTCCAATTTTGTTTCGTTTTCCCTTACCAGAGTTGTTGATTTCAACATCAGAAAGTGTCATGATTGGGCCGAATGTACTTTCGTCCGTTCCTCCACGATAGACGTTAGCAATTTCATGTTGAACATCGGTAAATGTGGAACCGATGATTTTTACATTTTCCACATTATAGATTCCCAAATCTTCCACCTCCATGTCGAGTGTCATCACCGCACCAGTAACGTTTGTCATAGTTGTGTTAATAATATTTATCGAATCAGCGAACGTGTGTTTGTATGATTTCAAGAAATCAAAAGAATGGTTTTTGTCCAGATTCTTCACTTCGCAATCCTCAAGTACCACTGCATAGTTCTGGGTCATAGAATACTTGCTGGTACTGATGACATTGTTGCCTGCCTGATCAGGAGATTCTTCACCGTGAAAGCGCGCGTTTTTAAAGTATAGTGCTCCTCCATTTTCAATCTTAAAAAAGCTTTGTTTCTCAGACAATAGCGTTGCTTTCTCACCAGAAGGTGTCATAATCGTTATCGGATGATGGACGAACGCATACTTTGTCATTAAGTATTCTCCTCCGTTTTCCAGTTCGAGAATGTCTCCAGATTCGCTGCTTTCTATGGCCTTCAATAGGGTATTTGTACCTGTGCCAACTTTTGTAGTTTTGCCAACACCAAACGCCTTAGTCATTCCATCTTTTGCATAAAATGAAGCGCCAGTTTCTTCCTTCGTCACAGGCAACTTAATTTCTCCAAACTCAATTTTATCGACCAACTCTTGACTTGGAGTCAATAGTCCGTTTTCATTTCGGGTTAACTCCAGAGGAATCTTCTCAAAGCCCTTTTCAAACGGTGCCTTAGCTTCTTCATTCATCACGTTTCCGGCAAAATCGATTCCTGATACATCATCATAAATGGTGAATGGTTCAGTGTTGGTATTTCCAAGAATTAGGTTGTTTTTGAATGTTGACCCAATCGGCTTGGCAGATCGCTCTTCATCGCTCCCTGCACACAATTGGATGTAATCGCTATTGATTACGATGTTGTTTTCCATATAAGAATCAATCACCTGATTGTAGCGATTGATAGGAGAATTGGGCACCCCATTCATGATTACCAATGCACCTCGGAATCTGTGACCAGTCAATCCAACCATGTAGTTTTTCTTTACTGTCTGGTATTCGTTGATGATTCGAACGCCTCCTGTGTTTGCTTTTCTATTCCCAAGGAAATAGTTATTTTCCACGAGTGTGTTAGTTCCATGGCGCATGGTCAATGTGCCCTGGCACTCATAAAAAACATTGTCCCGAAATTCGTCCCCACATGCTTTGTTGGATACAATTTCATGTTCTCCATTCACGCGATCGAAGTAGTTTTTTCGCACGATGGTGTTGGAGTACGATCGAGAGTAGTGGCTAGTCCCTACTCTTAAAGTCTCACCTCCATTTGATCCCAAAACTTCCCTAGGACCAAAATAGTTGTGCTCGATAATGTGATTGTTTTCTCGACTTGCTTCGGTCTGCATTTTCACTGCCAAGGTCACCCCTCTGTTCCCCTTTCCAGACAGTGTATTGTGATCGAATCGGTTGTTCTTACCGTAGATGGCTATCCACGTATCACCGTCAAATCGTTCTGGGTTTGTGAAATTATCTATCACACAATTGGTCACTCTAGTGTTATTCGCTAGTTCCTCCTTGCCCGTCTTGAATGAGATCACCTCACTTGTTGGAGTGTATCCATTTTTGAATACCAGTCCAGATACCACCAAATACTCACCTGAAATTTGTAAGTTGGATTGTCCAGATATAATTACTTTTCCAGGATTCTCTGCTGTCAATGTGATAGGAGATTCAGCTGTTCCATTTCCTTTCAATTTAAACTCAACATCTGTCCAAGTACCATTTGCTAGCGTGATGGTTTCCCCAGGATTGACAGCTTCGACAGCAGCATTAAACTCATCTATTGAGCCAACCAACCGGCCGTTCTTTTCTTGCGAACAAGAAAAAAACAGCATGGCTAGTCCAACAAACAATATGAAAGTCTTGGTAGATTTATGATTTTTTGAATCCATGGAATATCTATAATATCGCATTAGTGTGTTACTTGAAGTTTATAGTATTTGACTATAGCATGTGCCACTACAGATTTCGTCTGCAGATAGTTGCCAGCATTGAAATAATTATCTAAAGGCCATTTACGAATGTTAGTATCTCGATATACAATTGGTTTTTGATCATCGAGCTGTATCTCAACTCTTCCTTCCTCCACTTTGATTTCAATATGAGCCTTTTCAAAACCAATTTTCTTATTGAAATATCGCCCTGCATCATTTTCCCATGAATCCTTCATTACCAGCTCTTTTTCCATAGCCGCACCATTTTTCAATACTTTTCGCTGGACTTTGATGCGCTCATCTTGCCAATAAACAGTGAGCATTGGCAGATTTATTGCCTTTTCAAGATCATATTCTTCTTCCTGCTCTTCAGTCGTTCGTCCTTGAATTTGGAATAATATGGTACGATGATATTTCTTAGGGTTCTCCTTTGACATCTTAACAACTTGAAAATCGGTAACCAAAACTCCTCCTTCAATCATTGACCAATTCTCATTACTCTCCCCAGGAATCATCTGTTCTCGCAGCGAAGTTTTAGTGTATTTCGCCTTTGATTTGGTGCCCATCACCGGATAAGCTTCCATCACCAATGCGCCATCAATCGAGTCTATATAAAAGAATGGTTTTGCAAATCGGTCCTTCTGAAAATTAGAAAGCTTCCACTCAGATGCTGTATAACCTGACGGCAATTCTAGTTTCCAATGAGAAAGATCTATGCTTTCTGCTTGCTGAGCGAAACTGTTGAAAGAAAAAAGGATCAATATGGTGGTTAATAATTGCTGCATCTGAACTTTAATGTTTCACCTTCAAGGCATAATATTTCACATAGCCATGGGAGTCTTTGTCCTTCGATTGGAAATAGTTTCCCGCTTTGAAATAATTTTCAAATATTCCCCACTTCTGCATATGGATATCATCATATACAAATGTTTCATTATCATTGAGGGTAACTTCCATTTTACCTTCACTCACATTGACCTCTAAGGTGAACTTATCCGTCCCTACTACCTCCTTAAAGTTTTTTCCTTTATCGTCTCCCCAAGCCTTTTCATGCAGCAGTTCTTCTTTCGTGGCATTTAAGTTTTTTAGTACTTTGGTTTTGACTCTGATCTTACCTTCGTCCCAATATATTTTCAAAATAGGCGGTGCGTTGTTGTCATCTTCACCGATCATATCACGCTGTGCATCTGTCAGTCTACCATGGATCTGCATTACGATCACTCGATGATAATCTCCAATATCACTTTGTGTGACTTCAGGCACTGACAACGTTCCCTTCAAATTTCCACCTTGTGCAAAGGTCCAATTCACCTTATCATTGCCAGGTTCCATTTGTTCTCGAAGTTCAGTCCTAGAGTAAGATGAATTTCTGGTTGAAGCTCCTGGGTAGGCATAAAAAACCAATGAATTATCAGCAGTATCTTTATAAAAAAACGGCTTCAATGCTTCGTTAGATTCATAATCTAAAATCTCAGGTGGAGCCACTGAAGTAGGCTTGCCTTCTGGAATAGTAATCTTCCAATGGGACAAATCAATATCCTGAGCACATAATGACCCAATTGTAAGAATTGAAAAAAAAGTTAAGAGTAGTTTTTTAATCATGTGAAACCTCCAATTCATAATACTTCACTTTAGAAAATGAGTTCTCATCGGTAGTCACCAAATAATTACCAGCTTTAAAGTAATTCTCAAAAACACCCCATTTCTCCATATGGATGTCATCATAGACAAAAGTCTCTTCATCGTTCATGATCACTTCCATTCTTCCTTCTGTGGCTATCACTTCCAAAGTGAATTTATCATGACCTACTTTTGTAGAAAAATTTCTTCCTTCATCATCTGTCCATGCATCTGTGAATAACATCTCTGTTTCAGATACGTTAAGATCTTTTAAGACTTTGGTTTTCACTCTTACTTCTCCATCTGTCCAATAAATCTTCAGCACTGGAGGTGCATTGTTATCATCTTCTCCAATCAAATCTCTTTGTTCATCTGTCAGACGACCATGGATTTGCATGATAATCGTTCGGTGTGGATCACCATCACTATCAGTTGATATCTCCGGTACTGACAACGTACCTCGCATCTTTCCTCCTTGCGAAAAAGTCCAATTCGTATTATTACTACCGGGTACTAATTGCTCTCTCAACTCAGTCCTAGAATAAGAAGAGTTCGCAGTAGAAGATCCAGGATAAGTATAGAAAACTATTGATCCATCAGTCGAATCATTGTACATAAAAGGTATCAAAGTCTCATTGGTAGCATAATCCAAAATCTCTGGAGGTTCAACCTCAGTTGGTTTTCCATCAGATGGACGTGGTAATGGCAAAGTGACCTTCCAATTCCTAAGATCTATTTCTGGCAATATGTAATTGCTATTTCCTCCGTCAGATTCAGTATCCTCATCTTCAAAAGTAGGATTACGTTGTGGTTGGTCAGGTGCATCATTTTGACACCCTCCAGCAAACAACATATATAAGACTAGAAAGAAAACACTGCCAAACCTACCAAAGTAGGAATGACAGCATTTATCTAAATCACAAAGTTTAACCATTACTTATCAGTGATTTCAATGTTATCAAAGAAGGCCTCAGCAGTATTATCTATGACATCTACATTCCTAACATAAATAACAATCTGATTTGTGGATGCAGTAAAGTCAAACGTACTGGTAGCATATGCATTACCATCAGTGGCGAAAATATTCGGAATTGCAAAGTACGCATCAACAGCCGCATCAGAAGTAGAAGCATTAATCCCCGTCTCATCTGCGATTTCCGTATTTAATATGAATACCTCAGAAGTTATCCCCGCAGCAGTAGTCATTGCATCAATAGAGAACGTATATGTTTCTCCTACCTGAACTTGAACAACCTGATACAACCTACGTCCTTTTTCGTCCAGTTTTGCTCCTCTAGTACCATTATTCCCGTCGCTAGTAGAGCCAGCTTGTTCGCTGTTGTCACTATAAAAGGTATCAAGCCAACTATCCAAAGCTCCGTTATCCCACAGCGGATCATACGGACTGTCAATTGTATTCCCATCGCTAGTAGAGCCAGCTTGTTCGCTGTTGTCACTATAAAAGGTATCAAGCCAACTATCCAAAGCTCCGTTATCCCACAGCGGATCATACGGACTGTCAATTGTATTTCCATCATTGTCCACAACAGTGCTGTTAGGTGTCATATCCCAAGCGTCCGCATTGTCACCAGTGTTAACTGTGTATTCATCAAAAGTCCCGTTAAGAACCTGTACAACGAATCCCTCAGCTACTGTAATCATTTCCGTTTTTACATGCTGCAGACCAGTAACACTCATTGCTGTAAGCGTGACGGTGTAAATACCATCGTCAGCATAAGTATGTGATGGTGACTCAAGATCCGATTGGAATCCATCTCCAAAATCCCACATGAGACTTACTGCTCCTTCCGATGTATCAACAAATGCATACTTCTGATAATTACCCGCATCTACTGCGTAAGTAAAGTCAGCTGTAACAGGCGCTTGAATATCAATAGAGGTGGTAAAGTCAGCCGAAAGTCCTGTTTCACTACTCGTAGCGGTAAGTGACACCGAATAGACTCCAGCAACCGCATAGACATGGATTGGTGATTCTTCAGTGGAGATATTTCCATCTCCAAAATCCCAACTGTAATCGGTGGCATTTACCGAGCTATTAATGAAGGCGTACTCAAGGTAGTCCACATCACTCTGTTCTACAGTGAAAGATGGTGCTGGCGGGATTGCAGCTGCAGGGGCAATATCAATGGTAAAATCATCCAATCTTGCTTCAGCAGAACCCTCGTTATGAAAATAAATAGCTACTAAGGTGCTTGATCCAGAATTGAAAGCAACTGAAGCAGATTCATAGAGCTCGGCATCTTCCTGATTATTTACAGTTGCCGATCCAAGTACTAAATTCGCTGCATCTGCTTGAGACGCAATCGTCCCCCCAGAAGCATCCAAAATATCAACGGTAACGTAACCAACGGGAGATTCCACTATTGTGTAAATGAAATTAACAGAATAACTGGTCTCTGCCTCCACAATGATCTCCTGATACCCAATTCGTTGATCCGCAGGAGACCCTGTCAGTTTTGCTGCTTGATCTCCGGAGACGACAGGGCTACTGGTAATTTGAATTACTCCTCCCAAGTCTCCATTTCTCCAAGAGTCTCTGCCATCACCTGTGTCACCTTCTAACTGACCATCTTCAAAACCGGGTTCCAAGATAATAGGTTGGTAGGGACCAGGGACTACTACTACCTCTTGAGTCGCTGTACTGGTGACACCTAAGCCATCAGAAGATACTAGTGTGACCGTATAAGTTCCTTCTCCACCAGCGAATTGATGTGTAGGATCCTTTTCTGTTGAGGTCGCTTCTCCATCAAAATCCCAAAGGTATGTGGTAGATTCAGATGACAGATCAGTAAAATTTACGATAGTAAAATCTACTGGATCCAGAGAATAGGAGAAGCCTGCTTCAGGTGGAGAAGTATCAGCCTTAGAGCCAGCTTCAGGAAGTTCAAATCCAAAATCACAACTGGTCAAATAGCTTGCTATAATTACACCTATATAGAGCGTTGTTGCTCTCTTTAAAGTTTTTATCATATTTTTCATAATCTTAAAATTTAATATCCTGGATTTTGAGTCATAACGCCTTTACTTAAATTGATTTCGGCTCCAGGAATTGGCAACAATAACGCTCTGGCGCTATATTCCGTGTATCCCATAGCTGCAGCGTGAGCACTTAATACTGCATCAGCCACTCCGAATCTTACCAAATCAAAGAAACGTTGGTTTTCAAATGCCAACTCTACTCTTCTTTCAATTAACAAGTCATCACTTGAAAGTGACGAAGGACGATCAGCAACTGCATCAAATCCTGCTCTAATTCTCGTTTCCATATAGGAATCTATTGCCGAGCCATTTGCAGTTGATCCTGCACCTGCCATAATTGCCTCTGCATGCATTAATAAAACGTCTGCATAGCGCAATACTATCCAATCATTACCAGCATCCTGAGGGCTTGCGCCATATGTAGGAGTCGCAGGATTAGTAGTGACATCAGAACCTTCGGGTAAAAATTTTATCACTTCATGTGAATCAGTTCCGAAGGTAGCAAATGAGAGAGCTCCTCTATTTCCTCCTGCAGAGACAAAATCAGCTCTGAGGTTGTCATTAACCATATTGAGCCCGTCCTCTCTACCTTGACGAACAAAAGAAGTAAACTCAGCCGAAAAACTTTGACTTTCTAAAGGGTTATCGAAATCGTATTGAATAGCAAAGATTATTTCACCATTCAATTCATTACTAAATACATTACTAAAACTTGCTTCTAAAGCAAATCCACTACCCATTACATCCTCACATAACTGCTGAGCAGCTGCATAATTAGGGCTTGGTTGAGATAAGTAAACTTTTGCTAAGAGGCCTTGAGCAGCGGCTGTCGATGCTCTAGATTTATAGGTATTGTCTAATGCGCCAATTGCTTCTTGAAAATCTAACACTATTTGTTCATAAACCAGTTCTACTGCAATTCTGGTAAAAGCCGCATCATCTTCGGCCGCTATAACAGAAGTGACCAATGGTACATCACCATATAACCTAACCAAATTGAAATAGGCGTAGGCCCTTAAAAATTTAGCTTCGGCTGCATATTTAGCTCTATTTGCTTCATCTGCTACCTCAATAAAGTCGAGTACACTATTTGCTCTGAAAATAACTTCATACATGGAAGCATAATAATCTTCAGATTCAACATTGTTAGCATCAATTATATATCTATGAAAATCAGCCTTTGAACCTTCTGTCGTAGCACCTCTGGTATTATCTGTGCGATGCTCTGTTAAAAGGAATTCAAACTGTACGCCTCTGTTAAAGTTAGCATAACTTGTTTGCGTATTAACATTGACCCCTTGAATGGCGTCATATATTCCAATAATGCCTTGTTCGACATCTTCATCTGATTCATAAAATCCCTCTTGAACACTAACAGTAGTCGGTAAAGGATTTAAGAATTTTTCACTGTCACAGGAAATAAATACTGATCCTGTAACTGCAAAAATTAAATATTTTATATACTTCATAATTTTAGTATTTATAATTTAAAATTTAACGTTCAAGCCCAGTGTCATAGTTCTAAAGATTGGTGTCCCAGCTCTTTGAGACCCATAAGCTTGTGGGGTGTTATTAGTATCAATGTACTCTGGGTTGAAACCGTTGTAGTCACTAGAAGTCTTATAGAATAGGTTTTGACCAGAAGCATAAATTCTTAGGTTTTCTATCCCATATTTCGATGATAAACTTTTGGGTAAAGTATATCCAATGTTTATATTCCTCAACGAGAAATAGCCTGCACTTTGCACCACAGCGTCTGTCAGTACTTTTTCTTGAAGAAAAGAAGTATGTGGAATTACCCCGTCAGCAACCATCTGCGATGGACTAGTCGTAGCACCTTGCCACTGTGTTTCAAAATACTGATCTCCAATATTTTTCACTTCAGCACCTTGGCTGCCTTGAATCATAATGGATAAATCAAAATTGCCATATTTGAATTCATTGGTGAAACTCCAAACAAGATCTGCATATGGGTCACCCAAGATTGTCTTATCGTCATCTGTAATGATTCCATCACCATTCAAATCTTTAACTATGGCATCTTGCGCTGTCCCGTTAATTGGAATCCAAGGTGAGGTCACATAATCAATTGGAACATCTCTATCAACAACAAATCCGTAAAAAGACGATATTGGATTACCCACAGAATTTATCCATTGTGAATTTCTGCCAAATCCATCTTCTAATATTTGCCCGTCTGATTCGCCAAAGCTGAGTAATTCATTTTTATTAGTGGAAGCAATTAATGTTGAACTCCAAGAAAAACTACCACTAGTGTAATTTCTGGTTCTTATTTCAAGCTCCAATCCTGAATTTTGTACTTCACCCAAATTCACAATACCACTATTAAATCCCGTAACGTAAGAAACAGGGTTATTTAACAGTAAATTATCACTGGTTCTAACATAATAATCCAATGATCCAGTTATTCTATTGTCGAAAAATCCAAAATCTATTGCTGGATTGAATTCAACCGATGATTCCCATTGGAGATCGTTGTTAGCTATATTAGCCGCAGCGACACCTCCAACAATTCCGTCTTCAATAACAGCGTTCGCAGGTTTCAATAATGCCAAATATGGCCAAATATCTAATTCAGGATTGCCTGGGAGATTAAAATTCTCATTACCAGTAAGACCATAACTCACTCTTAGCTTCAAAAGGCTTAAAAACTTAATTCCTGAAAAGAAGTCTTCGTCTGATGCATTCCATCCTACAGATACTGCAGGGAAATTACCCCATTTGGTACCAGACCCAAAAACCGAGCTACCATCGCGTCTGAATGAAGCATTGAATAAATATTTATCCTGATAAGCGTAATTAACTCTACCGAAATAACCAATTTTCTTTAATACAGTATTATATTCTACAGCGGAAGACAATGTAGTGGCTCCTTGTAAGTTCTTAAGTAAATCATTCGCATACCCTTGAGCATCAACTTGACTCCATTCAGCAGCTCTTTTTTGAACTGTCACACCTGCTAACAGGTTAATATCATGATTACCCATTTCTTTATTAAAAGCAATCGTATTATCTGATATTATTCTTGTTCTATTTCTGTTCCTCAGAGAATATGCGGCTCTACTTGCGCCAGCTGCATGATATTTTGTACCATCCCATCTAGTTTGTTTACGTTGTTCTGATGTAATACCAAGAGATGTTTTTACTATAAGGTTATCTAAAATCTTATACCTCAAATAGGTAGAAGCCAGTAAATTCGTTTTATACTCAAAGTGTTCTCTTTCAACGTATTGAGCATATGGATTTGAATCACCTGAAGTACGGGGTCTATTGTCACTACCGTCACCATTATAATCTCGTTCTTCCAAATGCTCTTCACGAAAATAATCTCCAACTCCAATATCCGGGAATCTAGCGACATCAATAAACTGAAGTGTTTCTTCTGTATGGTATATAGGCAGCCATGGAGATTGTCTTATAGGGTTATGTACTGAAGTAGGCAATGCTCTGCGCTTAGAATATGAAGGCGTAGCACTAATTCCAAATTTAAGTTTATCACTGAATTCAGTATCCAATTTCAATTTGGCTGAATACAACCTGTAGTTGTCCGTTAGAACAACACCTTCATCACCGAGGGTTCTTAATGCCAAACTAAACTTAGTACTTTCTGTACCTCCTCTTGCGGAAAGAGAATGACTACTGATGTTTCCTCCGTCAAAGAATACATCTTGCCAATCTCTATCGATACCAGTTACTGCTACAATATCTTGTGCATATAGCGTGTTATCACTAAGCTCTCCAACAGCTGCCATTTCTTTAGCTGCCCAATCGGCAACACTCTTCTTATACGCATCACTTCCAAAGGCATTTTTAAATCCTGTGAATGTTTCATAAGCAAACTTTGTTTTCCCTTCTTTTCCACTCTTTGTGGTAATCAATATAACTCCGTTAGAACCTTCACTACCATAAATAGCCGCAGATGCAGCATCTTTTAATACTTCAAAAGATTCTATATCGTTCATGTCCAGGTTTCCAAGAAAATCAGAGTTCACAACTATTCCATCAACTACCACTGCTGGGCCGGTTGCAGCATTTACAGACCCAAAACCTCGAATAGTAATAGTAGGGGCAGCACCAGCTTCTGCTGAAGTTGCCTGAACATTTACTCCTGAAACTTGACCAATTAATGCGTCATCTACTCTGGCTACTGCCATTTGATCTAGATTTGTGTTCGTCACTTTAGATATGGCCCCTGTTAAGTGAGATTTCTTCTGTGTACCATAGCCGACTACTACTATTTCTTCCAGTTGCTCAATATCTTCTTGTAACATAATATCCAGATTGGTACGGCCATTAAGCGGTACGATTTGGGTGGCGTATCCAATATATGATATTTGAAGAATGTCGTTTTCTCCAGCATTTAGTGAAAATTCACCTTGACCATCGGTAATTGTACCGGTGGTGGTTCCTTGTATCACTATCGACACTCCTGGAAGAGTTTCACCATTATTATCAGTAATTGTTCCGCGTACTTGGGCCTCTTGCCCGCTTGATTCATAACTCACAAAAACTGTAATCAACAGTATTAGAAATAGTCTAATACTTGTCAAATACGTCTTCGGTATTTGTAAAGTGTAATTCATTGTTTTAAGTTTTAATTTAGAATTTGATTCATTTCCTTTGAGTAAAAGAAACATGAGACACCTTATAGCTTTTTCTTGAAGACAATTGTTGCTATCTTTGATAAGTCATAAGGGAATAGTGATATTATATTTATACCGATCGCGAAATTGATATTTTATAAGACTCATGTTTCTAAGACGTTAATGGATTGGCCCTAGGTCAATCCATTTTTTTATTTGGTCATTTTCTTTTCATAGGTGCTGTTGATTAGATTAGTGTCGTCCCATTACCACTCATTGGTAATTCGGTTTTTAAAGTTTTTACATATTCACTTATATCACTTAAATGTTCTCTAATAGAATCTCCCACTTTTTGAGGGTCTTGATTCTTAATGTGTTCCAAGATGATTTCGTGTTGTTTGACAGCGACATCAGATCGACCATCTCCACAAACATTATGTGTTTTGAAATACTGCATGATATCTGGTGTGATGATAAGCATTAGCGAATTGAGTACAGAATTTTTGCTCGCCTCCGCTATTTTTAGATGAAATAACAAATCTTCCTCGACTGCATGATCTGCTATCTTCAATCTATTGCGATGCGCAATGAGTGCCTGCTCGATTTCTTTGAGGTCCTTATCAGTTCTATTCTCAGCCGCCAGTTGTGCACTATTGGTTTCTAGGATGACCCTGGTCTCTACCAATGATTTGAAATCATTACCTCTCAAACCCAACATGTCGGTAATTAAACCTTCTAGAGCAGGAATCCCCATTCCAGCAACAACAGTTCCGCTTTGAGGATGTGTTTTGAGAATCCCATAAAATTCTAGTTTTCTCAAGGCATCTCTCAGATGTGTTCGACCAACACCTAATTTTTCGCATAATTTCCTTTCTGATGGTAATCTGTCGCCAGCTTTTAACTGACCCGAAGTAATCAAGTCACGAATTTGTCTGATAATCTTATCTGCTGGTGTTTCTATTACTATCTGGGAAAAATTATTCAGTAATGCCATTATTTTTGGGTGATTGGTTGACCAATTTATGGTTGACTAATTACAAATCCAAAAAAATAGGAGGTTATTTTGAAAGAACTGATTCAGGTAAGTTTAGAAATCACTCCTGGAAGCTGTTGAAAAAAACTCGAACCCAATTAAAAATATTGTGTCAAAATGATGGACATACACACATAAGTACCTGTATGTCTTTACTTTATTGAAGATGTTTGCGCCTAGTAAATTATTAGTGGATGATTGTTGACTACAATCATAACCTGTCATAACAGACCATCATCCGAAAAACTCGTATAGCCATCATCTGTATAGATGATGTGATCAACGACTGGGATTTCCAAAACCTCTCCTGCTTTTTTGAGGTTCTTAGTCAGGTTCAAATCCGATTGGCTGGGGTTACGATTTCCCGAGGGATGATTGTGAACCAAAATTATGCTGCTTGCTAATTCTTGAAGCGCGGCATGAAATATAATTTTAGGGTCAGCTATCGTTCCTGAAACACCTCCACTACTGATTGGTTGTTTTTTGAGTACTTGATATCTTCTATTGAGTATCAAAATCCAAAATTCCTCATGTTTCAAATCCTCCAAGTGAGGACGGATGACATTGTAGGCATCCTCCGAACCTTTAATAACTATTTTATTTTCCGACTCAGTCTCTTTCTTTCTTCTTCCAAGTTCGAGCGCACTTACGATTGTTATTGCTTTGGCTTCCCCTATCCCTTTGAATTTCATCAAATCTTTCACCGTAAGCTTGGCAAGCGTATTGAGGTCATTCCCGACAGTATTGAGAATATCCCTGGCAAGATCGACTGCACTTTTATCTCTTGTCCCTGAAGCAATCAGGATTCCAATGAGTTCGGCATCTGTGAGTACAGCTTTCCCTTTGAGAAGGAGCTTTTCTCTTGGTCGATCTTCTTCAGCCCAGCTTTTAATATTTAGGGATGTTTTATAAATCTTCTCCATGTTGAAAGTTAAGTCGTAGTTTAGACAAATTTTCACATTCGACCTTTAGTGAAAAACCACAGATCGTTTAACCCTTCATTTTTTCAGGATCTTGACGTGTATCAAAGAAGTCTGTAACATAAATAAGTTTCTCTTCAACTCTGTAAATGATCTTGAAGTATCCTTCTATTGCTCTCTTATGATTCTTTCCCAAATGTTCCAGATATTCTTTCTGCTGATAATGGTTGTAAGTGGTTTTAAGGCTATCAGCTTTGTCTAAGATTGTAGTCCTAAGCTCCAGTAACTTTTCTAAAGTCCAACCTTGTCCTTCCAATAAAAAACGAGAGAGGTCATCCAGACTATCGTGCGCTTGGTCGGTGTAAATTACTTTCATATACCTAAATGCCTATTAAGCTTTTGCTCAAGCTCTGCCCTATCCATTACTCTTCCTGCCGAAATATCTTCTTCTGATTTTAAAGCCCTCGAAGTTAGCTTTTCCTTGAGTATAGGATTGAGGCTAGATTTTTTAAGCAAAGTTTTAATAGCTTCAAGAATACTAGTGTCTGTCTCATTTTCGATTAATGTCCTTAATTCTGTCTTGATGTCTACTGTTTTCATAGTAACCATAAAAATAGTGATTATTTAGTTCAACGTAAATTTATTGCAACTATTCAGGTCTAGAATTGCTTCTAGGTTAACCCTTACCTACAGCAGGTAGCAGCAAAGGGCGCAAATAAAATCATAGCGACATTTCGAGCCTTTGTTGGTGTTCTTCACCAACAAACATGTTTCCCAAACTAAAGCCTGTCTATAAAGTCTATTTACCTGCCATCGACTCATGGGCAGGTCAGGCAAGCACAAACCTTGGCAGAGTGTAGTTTATGGACAGGTCTAAATAGCCTGTTGTATTGCTGATATATTGTGACCAAAAATGTATTGCGCCCTTTTAAGATTATATTTCTTGGTAACTAGGGGGAGACTTGTTCGGGTGCGGGTACATTTTCTAGCTGTGGCACTAGTACGAGCATCGATTACAAGAAGATTTTTAAACGCAAAAAGCCTTATCCTCGATGAGGATAAGGCTTTTGATGCTATTTACAATACTTTAAAGGCTATTGACTAATTTAGTCAATTTCGACTTGTTATGAGCCGCCTTGTTATTATGTATGATATTTCTTTTAGCCAACTTGTCAATCATACCAATCACAGTTTTCAATAATTCCTGTGCAGCAGATTTATCAGTAGTTTCTTTCAACCTTTTGATAAACGTTCTGGTAGTTTTATGCTGATACCTATTTCTCAGCTTCTTTGCATCGTTCGATCTAATTCTCTTTAATGCTGATTTGTGGTTTGCCATAACTTAATTCAACTTTCACTAATTTTTTTTTCAGTGTGCAAATGTAAGTCAAAAAATTATATATGCAAAGACTCTAAATAATATTTCGTATTCTTTTTTCAGATCATTTTGTTTAAATTGTTAGTTCACAAAGCTATCAATACTCCTTGAAAAGACCTTACATCCTTATTTTAGCTATAGCCAGTCTTCTTGCCTCTTTTGGCTTTATCAAGTGGGGGTTTTTCGGGCACCGCTTAATCAATAGAGTGGCAGTATTCACGCTTCCTCATGAGATGATTGGCTTCTACAAATACCACATTCAATACATCACAGAGAATGCTATAAATCCAGATAGGAGAAGGTATGCCGTGGAAAACGAAGCCCCAAGACACTATATTGACTTGGATATATATGGCGACAGTGCTATTTATAAGATGCCAAGGTATTGGAGAGATGCTGTGAGCAAGTACACAGAAGATACATTGTTGGCCTATGGAACAGTTCCTTGGCACATCAACAAAGTGCGTTATCGACTTACAGATGCTTACAAAGTAGGTGATGTGGTGAATATTCTAAGATTATCTGCTGATATAGGACACTATATAGCAGATGCCAATGTACCCCTTCATACGACTGAGAACTACAATGGTCAATTCACTGGTCAATATGGAATCCATGGATTTTGGGAATCTAGATTACCAGAATTATTCAGTGAGCAATATGACCTATTCACGGGCAAAGCTATTTATCTTGATAATCCACAGATTGCTATTTGGAAGGCAGTCGAAAGAGCGCACCTGGCACTTGATTCAGTATTGACAATAGAAAAGAGACTTTCCAAAAAAATAAAAGCTGACAAACAATATAGCATCAGTCAAAGAGGTCAATCAAACACCAAAACATACAGTGCCTATTATGCCAATGCATACCATAAAGCACTTGATGGCATGGTGGAGAGACAAATGAAATCATCGATCAAATTAGTTGGTGATATGTGGTACACATGCTGGGTAGATGCTGGCCAACCCAACTTAGACTCCCTCATTCAATATGAGTTTACTGAGGAAGAAATAGCATTTCGCAAAGAAGAGCTACAGCGATGGAAGGAGACCAATATTTTCAAATCAAGGGTGCATGAACACTAGGTTAGTTACTCAGTTGGATAGTTGTTCGGTTGATAGTTAGGAAAATAATTAATTGGGTTGATTGGTCAACTATCAACAGTAAAACTGAATAACTATCCAACTGCATAAGTCTATCAAATTCTAAATTTTAATAGTGAAAATCTCGAAGTCCTGCTATTTTTGCAGCATGGCTGAAAAGATACTTATTCTTGATTTTGGTTCTCAATACACCCAACTCATTGCAAGGCGGGTAAGAGAACTCAATGTATATTGTGAAATTCACCCTTTCAACAAGCCTCCTGAGCTAACTGATGACATAAAAGGCGTTATCTTTTCTGGTAGTCCATGTTCTGTTAAAGAAAAGGATGCTCCTGCAATTGATCTGGATTTGTACAGAAACAAAGTGCCAGTACTAGGTGTATGTTATGGTGCGCAGTATATGGCCGAGCACGGTGGTGGTTCAGTCACACCATCAGAAATTCGCGAGTATGGTAGAGCCAAGCTACACGAAATAAATTATGATCATGAATTGCTCAAAGGCATGAGCATTGATTCACAAGTATGGATGTCTCATGGTGACACCATTAATAGTGTTCCAGATAATTTTGAAATTATAGCCAGTACACCTTCGGTAAAAGTGGCTGCATTTCACATCAAGGGAGAAGAAACCTATGGAATACAATTTCATCCCGAAGTGACACACTCCACTGAAGGGGGAATATTACTTAAAAACTTCTTGGTCAATATTTGTAAGTGTTCGCAAGACTGGACGCCAGGTCATTTTGCTGACCAAAGCATTGCTGCTCTCAAAGAGCAATTAGGTGATGATAAAGTGATTCTGGGATTATCAGGAGGAGTTGACTCATCGGTAGCTGCCGTATTGATTCACAAAGCAATCGGCATCAATCTCCACTGCATCTTTGTTGACAATGGGCTGCTTAGAAAAAATGAATTTGAAGAGGTGCTCGCCTCCTACAAAGGCATGGGACTTAATGTCAAGGGCATAGACGCCAAAGACTTATTTTATGCTGCCTTAGCTGGACTGACAGATCCTGAGGAAAAGCGTAAAGCTATCGGTAAAGTATTTATAGATGTATTTGATGCAGAATCGCATAAAGTGGAGAACGCCAAGTGGCTTGGTCAAGGTACGATCTACCCTGATGTGATAGAATCTGTATCGGTCAAAGGCCCTTCTGCAACTATCAAGTCTCATCACAACGTTGGTGGTCTTCCTGACTTTATGAAGCTCAAAGTAGTCGAGCCGCTCAACACCCTTTTCAAAGATGGCGTGCGAAGAGTAGGTAAGACTCTTGGAATAGATCAAGCGATCTTAGGAAGGCATCCATTTCCTGGGCCAGGATTGGGGATTCGGATTCTAGGAGATGTTACCGCAGAAAAAGTGCGCATATTGCAAGAAGTAGATCATGTATTTATTAGTGGTCTTAAAAAAGCTGGTCTTTACGATGAGGTCTGGCAAGCCGGAGCGATGCTGCTTCCTATTCAGTCTGTGGGCGTAATGGGAGATGAGCGAACTTACGAGCGTGTAGTAAGTTTGAGAGCAGTAAGTAGTGTGGACGGCATGACGGCAGATTGGTCACGTCTGCCATATGACTTCTTAGCAGAAATTTCCAATGAGATCATCAATCGCGTAAAAGGAGTCAATCGAGTGGTATATGATATCAGCAGCAAACCACCCGCTACTATCGAGTGGGAATAATATAAACGACATATGATCAACTCTATTATTAGAAGTATTTCCTTATTGGTGCTATTAATCTGTATTTCTGTGGCTACGATGGCACAAAATACACAACAGGAATACCTCAATGGTAAGGCACTTTTCCAATCGGGAAAGTATAATCTGGCCATGGAGACTTTCAAACCTATCATCCAGCGCAATGATTCCAAAAAAATCGCTCCATATGCCTCCTTTTATTACGCAGTAGCTGCTTACCAACAGGAATATCCCGCACTAGCACGTGATATGTTTTTACAGATCAACGCACGTTTTCCTAAGTGGAAAAATAAAGCTGAGGTGAATTTTTGGCTTGCGCGCCTATTTTTTGAGCAAGGTGATTTTCAGAAGGCACAATCATATTCCCAAGACAAGTCTCTTGACAAGGAAAACTCGATTCAAAAAAAATATTACTATGCGCAAATAAAGGATGTGGACTCTTTGACTATGCTATATCAGCAATCTCCCAAAGATGAAGATATCGCCTATGCACTGGCCAAGGCTATCTCCATGCAAATGCTCGTTGATCAGGACAGGAGCTTCCTACTTCAATTGATTGAGGACTTCAACTTGAACACAGATGACTTCGAGATAGCAAGTATCAACCAATCCATTAAAAAAGAATCCTACAACGTGGCGGTGATTATGCCTTTCATGTTTGATCAGCTTTCCATTTCTATAAGGAAGAGAAGCAATCGGTTTGTTTATGATCTATATGAAGGAATTGAATTGGCTGTACAGGCTTTGCAGGCACAGGGAGTGAAAATCAATCTCTATGCTTATGACACCAAAAAAAATATCGAGGCAACAAAGGAAATTCTGGAGAAAGAAGAACTCAAAACCATGGATCTTATAATAGGTCCTCTATTTCCAGACCCCAGTTATTATGTCTCAGATTTCAGCTATCGTCAAAAAATCAACATGATCAACCCACTTTCTGCCAATCAGGAAGTAATTGGAAATAACCCATACTCCTTTCTATATCAACCGCAGTATGCCACCCAGGCAAATGCCGCAGCTGACTATGTCAAAAAGAGTATCTCCAACAAGAGTAGTATGATTTTTTACGGTGGAAGTATGGCTGATTCAATAAAAGCTTTTACATACAAGGAAGCTATTGAGAGGGACTCATTTGAAGTCGTCATGATGAAAAAAGTGCCAAAAGACACGTCCAGGCTCATACTTCAGATACTCACAACTACTTATAAAGATATTGAAGGATCTAGCGCAGAAGATTTCACTGAGGAAGAACTCGAACAACTATTGATTGGTAAAGACAGCATAGGGAGTATCTATGTACCATCCGATGACAGACTACTAGCTTCTAGTGTAGTGAGTGCAGTGGAGATTCGTGGGGACTCTATTGCTGTAGTCGGTTCGGGCAAATGGCTTGATTACAAATTCATTGACTATTCGGCATATGAACGACTTGGAATCACACTTGTCGCTCCAAACCACATTGTAAATACCGATACGACCCATCAATACATTCACGATTATTTCATTGGTAAATACGCTACTCCAGCAAGCAAGCATAGCTGCTACGGATACGATTTGATGATGTTTGTCGGGCAAAGCCTAAATGATCACGGTACATATTTCCAAAAGGCTCTATATGAAACTGAATTTATCAAAGGCACTTTGATTACCGGGTATTCCTATTTGAATGCCAATGACAATCAATATGTACCTCTTCTACAATTCGAAAACAGCATAATAAAAGTGATCAACGCCCCAGAAAAAAGCCATTCCAATGACAACAAATAATAGCAAATCCCTATTTTCTAAGGCACAGAAATATATTCCCGGAGGTGTCAACTCACCGGTACGAGCTTTCAAAGCAGTTGGTGGAGACCCCCTGTTTATTCGTTCTGCCAAGGGAGCTACGATGACGGATGTAGATGGCAATGAATACATAGAACTCATCAACTCCTGGGGACCGATGATTCTGGGGCATGCCAACGAAAAAATCGAGGCAGCGGTAAGAAATGCCATCGGTACTTCATTGTCATTTGGTGCACCCAGTGAAGCAGAAGTAACGATTGCAGAATTGATCGTACAGATGGTGCCTTCTGTTGAGAAAGTGCGTATGGTCAACTCTGGCACGGAAGCAACCATGTCAGCTATTCGAGTGGCACGTGGATATACAGGTCGAGATAAGATCATCAAAATGGAAGGTTGCTACCATGGTCATGGAGATTCTTTTTTGATCGCAGCGGGTAGTGGAGCTGTGACGATGGGCACACCTGACAGTCCAGGCGTCACTGAAGGAACTGCCAAAGACACCTTGACTGCGCCCTTCAACAACTTAGAAGCTGTCAAAACGCTGGTAGAGAACAACAAAGAGCAAATTGCTGCTATCATTCTAGAACCTGTAGCTGGAAATATGGGATGTATTTTACCTAAAGAGGGCTACCTGCAAGGTTTGCGTGAATTATGTGATGCCCATGGGATAGTCCTGATCTTTGATGAAGTGATGACTGGATTCAGACTGACCAAAGGTGGTGCACAAGAAGTATTTGGAGTCGTTCCAGACATGACTACTTTGGGTAAGATCATAGGTGGCGGAATGCCAGTAGGTGCTTATGGTGGCAAAACTGAGATTATGAACTATGTCTCTCCACAAGGACCTGTATATCAGGCAGGGACACTGTCAGGAAATCCTATAGCCATGGCTGCAGGTCTGGCGATGCTCAATGAACTCAATGAAAATCCAGATGTTTATCATCAACTGGAAGGAATCACCTCGCACATTGTAGGTGGATTTCGTAAAAACATTAAGGAACTAGGACTGAGTTACTCCGTAAGTCATATCGGCTCCATGGGTTGCCTTTACTTCACTGATCAAGAAGTGGTTGATTTCGATTCTGCTAAATCAGCAGATAGCGAAATGTTCGGAAAATACTTTAGAGGAATGCTTAATAAGGGCATTTATCTCGCTCCTTCTCTTTATGAAACACTATTTATTTCTACAGCTGTTACCGAAGAGATCGCAGATAGAATAATTGCTGCGAACAGAAGTGTGTTGGAAGAGATTAGTTAGAGTCTGTCCATAAAGTCTCCTTGTCCACCATGGGCTGTGCCTGCCTGACCGGCATAGACAGGTCTTCACTGCCCATTTCAGAGTTGTAAAGAGTTTCGTGAGGACACGAACCTTGGGAAGTTCTACTGGGAAGTTCTACTTTATAGACAGGCTCTAGTTAGTCAGTTGATCGTTATTCCGTTGTTTGCTTGAATTTCTACTTCTGATAAACTATTTGAACAATTTTTTCGTTATTATTAGGACAAATGAAATATTTTTACAGACAAATGTCCTGATTATGGAATTAGCAAATATTGAAAGACAGTTATCTAAAGAAATCAGTTCTTTTATCAAAGATACAGAAGCATATGAACATGTCAGTATCCCTAATAAAATAGATTATAGGGATTTTCTTAAAAGCAAAATACTTCTGGTCTTCGCTATAAGAAGCGGTTTACCATACTCTATTTTTAATTTAATTCAACACCAAAGTCCATTTTCATTAAATGATTGGTCAGGTTTCTTAAATATCTCATATAAATCACTACAACGTTACAAAACTAAGGAAACCAGATTCAAGCCAATTTATACAGAGAAGATATTTGAGCTTGCAGAGGTTTTAGATACTGGTGTCGAAATTTTTGGTAATCTAGACAAACTAAAACTTTGGTTAACTACAGAAAACTATTCCTTGGGCAATCTGAAGCCAATCGAACTTCTAAGAGATTCTTACGGTAAAGATTTAGTATTAGCAGAATTAACAAGAATTGATCACGGAATTCTTGTTTAATGGAAGTTTTTAGATTGTCTAGGCTTAAATATATCTCCGATCTATCAGGCAAAGGAGCAGCAATCAAAGGAGCTAGATGGAATAGTATTGGAACGGAAATTATATATACAGCTAATAACAGATCATTAGCCATGGCAGAAGTGGCTGTGCATTTTTCTTTAGCAGCAGTTCCTGAAGATTATTACATGTTAACCATTTCTATTCCTGACAACACTTCTATAAAGACTGTGCAGATTAAAGACCTTCCCACAAAATGGAATCAATTCCCTCATAATAACAATACTCAGAAGTTTGGCGATGAATTCATAAATAGTAATGATTATTGCTTACTCAAAATTCCTTCCGTTATAACTAAAGGTGATCACAATGTTTTGATTAATCCATTTCATCCTGAATTCAAAAAAATTCAAATCATCGCTCAAGAAAAATTCCCCTTTGATGAAAGATTGTTTAATCCCTAATACTCCACTCAAGCTAACAAACGATATAGCACATGCCCCAAAGTTGCCATTTGGGAGTGCAATCCAAACCCGATACGCTATTAGACATTTGAGTCCACTAGAAACCATAAACTGAAGGTTGCTCAACTGAATAACAAAAAAGAACGTATTCATTTACCAACAATCATTTTTTAGCTATTTTTACGCTCGATGAACTTACTCCAACCCCAGTTTCTATACGGGCTCTTTGCACTCTCCATTCCCATCATTGTTCATCTATTCAATTTTCGAAAAGCCAAAAAAGTCTATTTTACGAATACCGCATTTTTACAGCAGGTTCAGCAAACCAGCAGTGCAAAAAGGAAACTCAAACACTACTTAATTCTGCTAAGCAGGCTATTGGCCATTTTCTTTATTGTGATGGCTTTTGCACAACCATTCCTTCCTGCCGAAGAAGATGGCTTACAGAGCAGCCATGTGGTCATTTATTTGGACAACTCACAGAGCATGTCTAACCTAACAAAACAGGAAATACGAGGCTTTGATGAAGCAATTACTTATATCAATCAGCTGGTATCTTTATACCCAAAAGAAACGCAATTTCTGCTATTGACCAATGATTTTACATCATTCTCGAACACCTTCAAAAACGCAGAAAAAATTATTGACCGCACCACGGAACTAACACTCAGCAGTGCCATCAGGTCTTTTGAAGAAGTAAATAAAAGGATGGCATCCACTACTTATGCTAATAACATTCGCAATTATGATGTGTACTGGGTAAGTGACTTTCAAAAATCGACTTTAGGCAATCTTGAAACAAACACCAATGACACCACCATTACTTATAATTTACTTCCTATTGCTTTTACAAGTAGTGCCAACTTGTATATTGATTCTGTCTTTCTCGACAATCCTTTTGACATCGAGGTCAATAAGTCAAAGGTCAATGTTGTCGTGAAAAATACCGGTAAACAACGAATTTCAGAAGCTGTGTTGAAATTATCTATCAACAATCAACAGGTTTCATCCAAATCAATCGATCTCAATGCCAATACCAGTGCAACTGTGAGCTTTGATGTGGTCTATCAGTTTGAAGCTCAAAACCAAGCGCAGTTCTCATTGGAGGACTACCCCATCACATTTGATGACAACTTTTACTTCAATCTCAATGCACAGCAGCCTCTCAAGGTCATAGAGATAAGAGGACAAACTGATGTGCTGGCTATAGAAAAGGTGTATGGGAACACAATGCTATTTGATTATCAGATGATGCCCGAGGCAAATATCAGATACGATCAACTCCAGAATGCCGATCTTATTATTCTCAATGAAATCACCCGATTAACACCCTCACTTTCCGGACAGCTCTATGCCTATAAAAAGTCAGGAGGGAAAATAGCCATTATCCCTTCAGCGTCTATCGATCCAACCCAATATACAATCTTGTCTGGAACAACTATATCGACTTTAGAACTCCCAGAAGATCGGCCCATGCTTTCTCTTCAAAAGCCCGATCTCAATCATCCATTTTATGCAAATATATTTGAAAAGAATAACGCAGCCTTCAGTATGCCTAGTGTTAAAAAAATGCTTTCATGGACTCGCCTGAATGATTTGCTAAAAGTCAACAGTGGAGAACCATTCTTATCTTATCATGAAGATCAGGGGATCTGCTATATTTTCGGGAGTTCGCTTGCTACCTCATATACCGATTTGACGCAACAGGCTATTTTTGTACCCATCATGTACAAGCTGGCAAGCTACAAATCGTATAATAGCCGGGCATTGTATCACAATCTCGACAAAATTAACATGCGCATAGAATTGGATAGTGTAATCACCGAAAAGGTCTATAAAATCAAGCAGGGAGAACAAGAACTTATCCCTGACCAGCTGGTGTCAGGCAACGATCTTCTGTTAGAAATTCCGAAAAACAAAATCAATGCAGGGTTTGCTGAATTAGCGCTAAATGATCAACCCCAACAAGTGATCGCTTTCAATGATACGCGACAAGAATCGAATCCAGTTCAGTGGTCAAGTAAAGAATTACAATCAGTGGCAGCTAGCAATGGACAATTGAATCTGCTTAGTACAACGGAGGCTTCTAATTTTGCTGCCGAAATGAACGCGCGCTACAGCGGGATTCATTTATGGAAATATGCTATTGCGTTTGCACTGCTTTTTTTATTTATTGAAATGTTAATCATTCGTTTTTACCAACCTGCTAAAAAATGAACACATTAATTTCTTCTGCAACCATCATCGATCCTCAGAGCCCATATCATGGCAAAGCAACAGATGTATTGATCTCGAATGGGAAGATTGTCGAAATGGGAAAAATCACAAAAAAAACAGATACGACTATTGCCGCCAAGGGCATGTATTTATCGATTGGCTGGTTTGATATGCGCGCTACATTTGGCGATCCAGGGCTAGAGTACAAAGAAGATATACATTCAGGTCTGACGGCAGCACAACATGGAGGATTTACAGGAGTGGCACTTATGCCAAATACACAACCAGTCATCCAATCCAAGAATGACATCCAATATCTATTGAGCAGGAGCCAGTCACATTTGACCGACCTTTACCCAATTGCAGCAATCACCAGAGACACTAAAGGAGACGACTTCACGGAGATGATTGACTTGAATGAAGCAGGTGCTATCGCATTTTCAGATGGCAATGTACCCGTATGGCAAGCGGACATATTGCTCAAGTCACTTCAGTACTTACAGAAGTTTAATGGGCTGGTCATCAACAAGCCAGAGAACCTGCGACTGAACCTCTTCGGCACCATGAATGAAGGCATAAGCAGTACCATGCTAGGCATGAAAGGGATGCCAACCTTATCAGAAGATGTCACCGTTCAAAGAGACCTTAGTTTACTTGAGTATGCTGGAGGTCGATTACACATGTCCAATATTTCTTCTGCGAAGTCGATTGATATGATTCGAAAAGCGAAGAAAGCAGGGCTGCAAGTGACCTGTGATGTCGCATCATTTCAACCGCTATTTGATGATCAGGCACTGAATACATTTGACACCAATTATAAAGTCAACCCTCCTTTCAGAAATAAAAAGGACAATCAAGCCATCATCAAGGGACTCAAAGATGGAACCATTGATGTCATCGTCAGCTCACATACACCACATGATGAAGAGAGTAAAAAATTAGAATTTGATCTGGCAGACTTTGGTATTACGGGTTTGCAAACAGTAGCGAGCGACCTAGCCATGCTAAGTGAGCAAATAGAGATGGAGAAGCTCATCCATCAGGTGACGGTTGCTCCTCGGGGCATCCTGAAACTCGACATTCCCGAAATCGCCACTGGTGAGGTCGCCAACCTGACGCTCTTTGATCCAGCTCATGAGTGGACATTTGATCAGCAAAGCAACCAGTCCAAAGCTGTCAACTCCCCTTACTTTGGGACGAAACTAAAAGGAAAAGCGGTGGCTGTGTTTAATAACGGGCAGGAGTGGGTGGGTTGATTTGATGATTTGATAATGAGTTAATTTGGAAATCAGAGACAAGATTCAAGACACAAGACTTTAGAGATGAGATGTTAGAACCCCAAACTTCAAACTTGAAACCCCAAACTTGAGTCCACTCCGAAAAGTCTAGTTTCGGTTCGTGAGGACACGAACCGAGGCGAAAATTAGCGAATACGCTTGTTTTGGAGTGGTTGAAAAAGTCAA
>Ga0209634_1000404_pt1 | contig 33645 bp, 29 predicted proteins | sample LinPmetageLP40_FD_184043 | JGI IMG/M metagenome (GOLD analysis project Ga0209634, IMG submission 184043) | Marine viral communities from the Pacific Ocean - LP-40 (SPAdes) (version 2) | ecosystem: Environmental > Aquatic > Marine > Oceanic | place: Pacific Ocean | collected 2010-08-26 | reverse complement strand
CATAAATATCCTGCTCATAGACTTGATCGGAATAGACTCCTTCTATAATCGCTTTGTAGAAATTCGCATTGCCACTAATTTTCCACCATGTAGAGATATCGTAGGAATAGTTAAATTCTAAGCCTACGGCATTCTGCACACTCAAATTCACTGGCAGGGAGATATTGATGGTATCTATCCGTTCGGTGATGCGCTGTACGACACCGTTCGTTTTACGGTAATAGACACTGGAAAATAGATTGCTTTTTTTCCATGTTTTGAGATATCCCAACTCATAGGAATCGGTGTAAGTAGGGTTTAGATCAGGATTTCCTGTGCGTAAATTCCTATTGTCACCAATGGAGAAAGGGAATGGATTCAGGTTTCTTGAGCGGGGTCTTCGGAGTCTCCTGCTATAACTCGTTTGAATGGCATTGCCTTCGGAGAGCTTGTAAGTAAAGAATGCACTTGGGAATAAGTCTATATAGTTCTTTCTAAATGATTCATTGGTTTGTAATAAATCGATCTCAATATCAGTAGCCTCCATGCGCAGACCAACCTGATAAGTGATCTTGCCCAGTTCATTCCCATAGATCCCATACAAGGCATTGACATTTTCGTTGTATCTGAAGTTATTGGACAAGTTCGTATTGTTTGACCAAACTGTTCCTGTCAGGTCTTCAACTAAGTAGTCATTGGCGAGTGCTCTGAAGTTGCCGCGATAGCCTACTTCAGCTTTGCCTTTACCACCTACCGGATGTGCATAATCTGCCTGTAGCAGCCAGCTATTTTCGGATTCTATATTGGTTGATCTCTGGAATTCATCAGGCTCGGAGCCACCTTCCAATAGAAACAAAGTGGTCTGACCAATATCTCCTTTTTCTATTTCTGCATTGTCACGGTATTGCACATCGGCAGTCAGTAGCTGCCCCTTTTTTTTGAATGTTCTGCGATAGTTGAGATCGTATTGATAGTTTTCATCTTTTTCATTTTCATCTTCAATACGTTGTTGATTCCTGTAAAGAGCATCATCACTATTGTAATCTTTGAAATAGGTTGTTCGCTCGTTTGTACCATCAGATATTCTGTACAGAAATGAGCCTGAAATAGAGTTTTTATCATTAATGCTATACTCCATTCCTGTACGGATATTGTTGTTCAAGCCACCTCTTGTGAAGTCTAAACTCTGATCGGTGCGATAGGAGGTATCTGCTTCAGTGTACTGCTGTAATGAGAATCCGAAGCCGGGACTTTTGCGATAGCTGAGGCCGTAGTTGGCAAAGAAGTTTACTTTATTTTTTCGATAGTTGAAATTTAAAGAAGCACCATGATCATTGGGATAACCCGTATTGAGCGTGATGCCCCCATTGAGTCCCTTTTTTCTTTTCTTTTTGAGAACGATATTGATGATGCCTGCATCACCCTCTGCATCATATCGTGCCGAAGGATTGGTCACTACTTCGATGCTCTCTATGACATCGCCTTGTAGCTGACGTAGTCCATCACTGCTACTGATCCCGATAAGACCCGAAGGTTTCCCATCAACGAGGATACGCACATTTTCGCTTCCTCTCAAACTGACATTGCCTTCCTCATCCACTGCGACAGATGGTACGTTATTCAATATGTCAATTGCGGTACGGCCAGTATTGCTCAGATCTTTACCCACATTGAAGACCCTTTTATCAAGCCGCAATTCAACTTGGTCTTTCTCACCTTCTATGACGACATCATCGAGTATTTCTGTGTCGGCTTGCAGTTCGATCACTCCCATATCAAGACCATCGCTATCTGGTCTTATACCCAATCCAGAGATAGCAATGGGTTTGAAGGAGATAAATTGGACAATGGCATAATACCTACCTGGCCTTATCTCAATGGCAAACTGACCTTCCACATCAGTGACGCCACCTGTGACCAATGAAGAATCCCGCAGCGCATAGAAGCTGATATTCGTGTACTCTAAAGGAGTTCCTGATTTCGCATCTATGACTTTTCCAGTTACCGATTTAGCAGGCATATCGGCTCTGTTTCCCCGTTGACCACCTGGTCTATTGCCTCCTTGTCCTGCTGCATCTAAGAAGAGTAAACAGGTAGTAATGATGAGTAAAGTTCTTTTCATTTTATGGTCTTATGAGTTCTTTTTCTATAGCCAGCGCCTTTGTCTATTACTTTGAAAATAACGCTATCAAATTTTTGCTTTTGCTCTACTGTACAGATACTTCTCAAATTTTGCAGATGGATGAAATTCAACCGTTCCAATTCCGCATTTTTTTCAGCAATTCTCAACATCATTTCGTTTTGCCTGGCAGTATCTGTATTGGAGAGCATTTGAGAAAGCATCTGACGATCATCTCGCAAAGAACGCATAAGGTCGTCAGTATGTTCAAAGTGTTTTTCACGAGCGGTCTTGAAAGCTTCGGCTTGCTCAGCAGATAGATCTAACTTACGGGAAAGATATCTCTCAACATCAGGACGTTTCTTCTTCTTGCGGTGGTGATGCTCAGAATTTTCAGAAATCCATATAAATGATAAAGTAGCGATGTTCATCACAACCAGTATGACGACTGCGATTGTCAGTATCTTTTGTTTGTTCATAGTGCTTATTCTAAAGTAGTATTGTAAATATCTGTTTGTGTCAAGCTGTACTCCGTTGCCATCAAATCTATGGCGTCACCCGTATCCTCGACTGATGGCCAAAGGCTCAGCAGTGAGATGACATTGACCAAGATCACAACAGTCATCGCTGCGAGACTCCAGTTCCAAAGGCGTGCTGATTGAGAATCCTTCACCTGCATTTTGGCGGAGAGCCGTGTATAGAAATAAGGCTTGACTTTTACCGCTGAAACATCATCCAAACTGCCCAAAGTTTTGGCGATCTCCTGCTCGATATGGTTGTCTGTTTTCATGACTTGTCGTTTTCGTAAAATTGTCGTAGGCTCTTTTGTAAGTTCTTCTTTGCCCTGAACATCAATGACTCTACCGAGGACAATGATGTATGCAATACTTGAGAAATTTCCTGATAACTCATGTTATCCACTTTATGCAATTGAAAAACTGTTCTTTGTTTTTCAGGTAGTTTTTCCATGTGTTTCAAAAGTATGTTTGCCCTTTCTTTATTTTCTAATTTGACTCCTGGATGCTCAAAATGATTGAGTTGCTTTTCAAAGGCGTTTTCATTTCCAAATATCGAACTGAGAAAGCCGAATCGTTTGTTGGTTTTATTTCTCCTCAATTGCTCCAAGCTCTTGTTTACAGCGATTCTATAAACCCATGTGCTTAATGCCGATTCTGCATTAAATTTTTTAATAGATCGAAATACCTTCATGAATACTTCTTGTGCCAGATCTTCTGCATCTTCTTCGTTTCTTATATAACCAAGACATATACTGTAAATTTTGTCCTGATGCATTTCTACCAATTGCTTGAATGCATCCTGATCGCCTTCAATTATTTTAGAAACAAGCAGTTCGTCTGTCAATACCGTGGAATTATTTCGATCTATTAATTACCTAATTATAGCCACTAATGCATCTTGTGACCATGCTTCTTCTTATTACCGGCATGACTGTCAAGAAATAGTCTTTGCTCTTCTGTGAGGAATTTTTTCACTTCCATCTGATGAGCAGTTCTCGCTTTCATCATTTTGGTTTGCAATGCCCCGATTTCGTCTATGACTTTGTTGATGTCTTTCGCAGAACTTCCTTCTGTTGTTTTCAAAGTCTGTAAGCGTGCTTTCTTTTCTGCCAACGCATTCTTTATGGGTAGCGTTTCACGTTGTAGATCGATCTTTGCAGTTTTCATTTGTTCTTTTTGTTCTTCTGTGAGGTTTGGGATTCTAGGTTCTCTTTCTTTCATCGCCTGACCTTTCTCCATCCGTTGCTTTGGCTTTTGCTGTTCAGTACGCTGCGCAAATGTACTCAGTGTTCCAAAGAGTAGGAACAATACTGACATCGTGATCATTTTTGATTTTGAGTTTTTCATCTTTTCATAATTTAAGTTTCAACCTATTTATTCTATTAGATGTCAACTCATTGAAAAACTTGCGGTAAATTTTTTTATTATTCAAAAATCAATTTAGGCAAATCAGTGGTTGGATGTAACAACTATAATATTATCGTGCACTTAACGTTGTTGACGTAGTTTATTCGGAGGTTTTAATCAATCGGTACTATGAACAACCAAAACCCTTACCTCCTTGAAAAGATTATTCATCGGATTGATCATTTTGATCAATGTAAACTGCCATGCGCAATTTAAAAAACAACGATATCAAGAAAAAGGCTTTCAATTTTCCATATTTCCTGGCGTAAGCAGTCATGGCATAAATGAGGGTTGGTATTTTAATAAATTCTCTCTGAATCTATTGAGTGGTATCTCTGCTGGCTCAAAGCATTTCGAGTTGGCTGGAATCTCTAATCTCAGCCTACGCTATACGACAGGTATCCAAATTGCCGGTGTTGCGAATGTAGTCGGTTCCAATGCCTTTATCAATCTAACACTGAAGGAGGAACGTGAATTAATCAATGAAGAAGAATTCACTTCTTATTTCAAAGGTTTTCAGATAGCTGGATATATGAACTATGTAAGGAATGATGCAACTGGACTACAACTTGCAGGAGCTTTCAATTATGCTGGAGGGACAGTCTTGGGAGTGCAGATGGCTGGTATTAGCAACATGGCTCAAAAAGACATGGTCGGAATCCAGCTTTCAGGATTATACAATATTGCCATCAAATCTGTAGGAGGGTGGCAAGTATCTACACTTTTTAATAATACAAAAGGAGCATTGAATGGAGTACAAATTGGCTTATTCAATAGAAGTGGAAGTATGATCGGTAAGCGATCTGCTCCTCCGAACAATAAAGGTAGAAGTTTACAACTGGGACTGATCAATTCATCAAAGAAGATGGATGGTGTCCAAATTGGCTTGATCAACTTTGGAAATAAGGCGAATGGCACTCAGATAGGGCTCATCAATTTCTTTAGTATAGCACCAGCCAAGGATTCCAAGAAGACTTTACTTCCAATAGGATTGTTGAACTCCGGATCTACTGGTAGCTTTTTTAGAGCTTCTAATGATGAATTGTTCTTAATGAGTTTTGAAAAGTCTTCTGGTAACTGTAGCAATTGCTCTGCAACTCAGTATCGGATGCCGATGTTTGATGGTTATCAAAAATTCAATCAAAACATCTTAAGCTTCAGCTATAATCCCAGTCAATTTCGAGAGGGCAGGCCCTATTGGTCAATGGGCTATGCCTTTGAGCGCATAGCTTATGTCAAATATACGATGGTTCCCATGAAATCCGGTTCTCAGAATAAGACTCATTTCTTTTCTTATGGCGTAAAAGTAGCTCACGTCAATTGGAAGCAGGAGTTTGACCCAAATCTAAGCCTTCAAACATCCATTTATGGAAGCTATGGCAAACGAATAAAATTACTGGGTAACTCGTATTTATTCTTTAGCATTCAGATCAATAACTACCTAACTGAAGACCCGGAAAATGGGATTGACAATAAATGGATGCTAGTGAATATCGAAGGAAATCAAGTGACCAATCGCATTTGGCCAGGCTATAGTGTGGGATTACAGATGTGAACCAAGTGTTGAGTTAAGTATACTTTAGCCGAACCAAGCTTTGATCTTTTTGCCCTATGCTTCTTTGAAAAACACTCCCTTAGCTACAGATAGGCTCATGTTTTTCGCATCGTCTAGAATAAAAATATCGGCAACTTATACGACACAGTACACTTAACTTAACACTATCTATATTATTTAGCTAGGCGGTATTCGTATATCTGTTCTCCCTTATGGCTGATGAACTGAACGAACATATCGGTTTTGGTCAATGACACGACTGCAAAGGCACTTGTCGCCTCAGCGAACAACGAAATATCTAACATACTCGTAGGTCGTAGTTCAGCACCCGCACCAGAAATAAAATGATGCATTTTTCCTTCAGGTTTGATATGCTGCATATCGTGTTCGTGACCAGCGAAATAAGCATCTACATTTAGATTATTAAGTCTTTTCTCTAAGTGTGGACGAATATGGTTTTTGTCGTTGATCCTTTTCCCTCCAGTGTACATTGGATGGTGACCGATCACTATATTCCAATCAGCTTTAGAACTACTCAATACAGCATTCATCCACAAGAGCTGAGAAATGGTATCTTGATCGTGTACTTTTGCATACTTCTCCTCTTCATAGTACTCATCATTGAACGGAGAGGTGTCAAGAAAAACCAGCCTTGCATTGACCTCATCCTCCACAAAGTCATGGTGATAGTATTGGGCAGGAAGATTCCACCGCTTGCTTTTATTGGTATAATCAATTTGAGCCTGAATGCTTCCTCTGTAATCATGATTACCTAAAGTCGCATACCATGGAACAAATAGTGGGTATCCTTTATATACTTGTTCGTAAGAAGTATTCCAGTACGGGTCATCAACACTCGCTACTCCATTGGGGTAGAAGTTGTCACCTGTCGTTATGATTATTTCTGGCTCAACGACTCTGGCAACCTCACTCATCATATCAGCAAGTTCCTGCTGACCATCGTCTCCATTGCGACCCCAATCGCCAATTACAAAGAAATGGAAAGCATCTTCGATTACTTTTACTTCTATTGGTTGTGATTTTGGCACTTCAACCAATGCGTCTATGGATTTAGCCTCTTCTTCAGTAGCTGATATACAGCCTGCCACGAGAGAAAGCATCAGGATTATGGCAAAATGAATTTTGTAATTTTTCATAAGGATATCATAAAATCCCTAACCATGACTTCAAGGTTAGGGAGAGGTGAAATTAATTATTTGAACAAATCGAACTTAGCACCAAAGTTGAATCTTGCATTGTAAAATTCACTTTGCATGGTTCTGGACTGGATACCTTGATAGAATCGCAAAGGTTGATTTGTCAAGTTATTGCCCTCAAAGAATATTCTCCATTTGGGAGTAATCGCATAAGAAGCATTTGCATCTACAAATGTTTGCTCGTCATAGAACCTGTCTTCAAAAGCATCACCACCAAGCTCATCTATGTAGTCACTTGCATAGTTAAGAGAAAGACGTACGACTAACTTCTTTGTTTCGTAGGATAGAGACACATTAAACATGTTATTAGCTGTGCCGGGTAAGTCGATGTCATCGTCTTCTCTTCCTTCTATTCCATCAGTAGAAGATTCTGTCCTTGTGTAGTTCAAGTATATGCCTAATCCTTTCCAAATCTGGCGCTGTACACCAGCTTCAATTCCGTACACAGCAGCAGTACCACCATTTCTAGGAAAAGAGTATTCCAAGTCTGTTCCAAATTGTGGATCTGCATAGTTTTGGGTAGTCTGACCATAGATGAATTTATCCAAGTCTTTGTAAAACACCCCACCAGAAACAAGCCCAACACTATTAAAATATCTTTCAGCCATCAAATCAAAATTCATGGCAGTGGTTGCTTCTAAGTCAGGATTGCCACGCGCCAGCTCTTGATCTCCAGGGCTAAATTCTGCATAAGGAACGAGGTCAAAGTAATTGGGTCTTGCAAGGGTATTAGTCCAAGCAAACCTCAAGATGAAATCATCGCTGATGTCATACTTTGCATGTACGCCAGGCATCACATTTGTATAGCTGTTGGATCTGGTGTCTTTGCTAAATGTGTCGTTATCTAAGTCTAGCACGTTACCAGTGTAACTGATGTTGGTATGTTCTAAACGCACACCCAATATTACTGACAATTTAGCATTGAATTGATGGTCGGCCATCACATAAGCACCATATATATTCTCATTCGCGTCATAGTTTCCAGGAAGATATTCGTCTAATGCATCCCCTTTGTCAAAGATAGAAGCATCATTCAAATTAAGATTACCCAGAAACTCTGGCGTGACAAAATTTCCTATTTGGTATTGACTGCCAGCAAGATAATCGGCATCATTCTCATCAGAAAATGGAACAGTTGAGAGATTGGCGATGAAACTTCCATCGATCGGTTCGTATTCAAAATAGTTGTTGTTCCTGCTTTTGTCTTTAGTTCTCAACCGACCACCAAATTTCAAAATGCCATCATTGCTATAGGTATATTGAAAATCTAATTTCCCATTGAAATCTACATCTTCCGTATATTGATACTGTTCGGTGATTTCATTAAGTTCTATGCCGAAGTTGTCCGCACGATTAGATAAATAGGCGAATGGTTCTTCAGTGTTTCTGACATCCATATTGACTGTTTGACCTCCTTCTCTGAAACTCATGTATCTTTCATTTGGTCGCTCTTCTGAAGCTTTAGCATAAGTGACACTCCATGTAGCTTTTAGCTTTTTGAATAAATGACTTCCACCCAAAGTAAGGTTATAGACTCTTTGGTCTTCCAATCTTTTGGCTTTGATGCGGTCATCATCCAAACCACCTTTGGTCTGATACTCTACTCTGGCATCAGTGATTGTATAATTTCCATTTTCTAATCGTGAAAAACTTCCATCTTCAAAGGCATCTTCTAGCTTGCTCACGCGCATTCTAAATCTATTTTCCCAATCATCTCTCCAATTGTAGATGGTAGAGAAGTTTAGTTTATGATTGGAATTTATATCATAGTCCATGTTCAATGAAACACTTCTTCTTATCCTTTGTACTTCATATTTCCTGATGTCAAACTCATCAATAACGACCCCTTCATCGGTATCTATCCAAACAGCTTCGATGTTGTCTGAACCAAAGTTATGGTTGTTGTAAGAACCAGATAAAATCACCCCTAGTTTGTTGTTCAAAATTCGATCGCCTATGGCAAATGATCCGGTATAGATGGGTTTTTCTGATAGAAGATTGACTCCAGAAGCAAGTGTGCCTGAAATCCTTAAATCATCAGAGGCTGTTCTTGTCACTAGATTTACCGCGCCTCCTATGGCATCAGCATCCATATTAGGTAGCACTGCCTTATTCACTTCTATCGTTTGAATCATATCTGATGGAATAAGATCCATTTGTATTCTTCTATTGTCACCTTCTGCCGAAGGCAATCGCTCACCATTGACCATTACGGAGTTCAATTGAGGAGCCATGCCTCTAATGATGATGTCTCGTGCCTCGCCTTGATCGTATTGCATGGTGATCCCTTGTACTCTTTTTAGTGCATCACCTATATTGGCATCTGGAAATCGTCCTACTTGATCAGCGGAGACTATGTTGGTAATATTGGCATTGGTCTTTTGTTGGTTGAGCGCTTTCGCCTGCCCTTTAAGTCTGTCTCCGAGTATGACAATTTCATCGCCCATGGTCATCCCTTCTTTGATAGTAAAGTTATGCACGCTGTTTTTGGCAACTTCTATTTCTTCTTCGATGGGTTGGTATCCTATAAAGCTTATTTTGATCATATGCTTTCCTTCTGAAATATTGAGGATTGAATATTGCCCTCTAACATCTGTGGTAGTTCCTCTACTTATATCAGAAAGTAAAATAGTGGCTCCCGGCATGGATAGCCCATTCTCATCTGTCACTTTTCCTATTAAAGAAACTGATGACTGTGCGTAGATTTTGAGCATTGTTGAAAATGCCAATACAATTAATAATAGTAATTTTTTAGTCATGATTATTGCTTAGGTTAATTTTGATGCAATAATACATATTGGCTATTATCTCAGATGAAGAGAATTGTTATCAAAGGAATATTATTCGGTTAAGATTGTTAAATTGAGGTTAATGATTTTGGGTTTAGCCGTTGAATTTTTTTAATAAAAGAGATGTGTCTTTTTGTAATACTAACCTGAAAGTAATTGAAGGACTTTTTTGAGTGTTAACTAGATGTTAAATACTTTTGATGAATAATAGCACAAGACTGTTTAACAAAAGAAAAAGTAATCCTTCACGGATCCTCTTTTTGATCTAGGAAAGGTTTGTCCTATGTCTTCTTACAGAATGTTATTATAAGGAGACAGGGGAGGGTATGTGAAAGCATCAGTATAGGCGTTTTGGGAGCAGATGAGTTATTAGAGTAGCACTATAAGTATTGATAGAGAATCTAATCTTTGTTTGTGTCAATCTCTTTCATATCCCATTTTGTAAGTCGCAATATCTTATCGAATATTTCTGTGTTTTCATAGATTCCAGCAAACTCTTCAGCACCTGGTCCATAGGCAAATACAGGAATCAACGTAGCAGAATGTCCATCTGTTGAGAAGGTCATATCAAGTTCATTATAATCGTTGTAACTAGTCCCATTCTCCCTTTTCTTTACTTTTGAAGCCAAAGTAAATCCACCTGTTTCGTGGTCTGCAGTGACTATGACCAGTGTGTTTCCATCTTGCTCAGCATAATCCAATGCTGCACCTATGGCATCATCAAAGTCAATGAGTTCTGAAATCAAATAGGCTGCATCGTTGTCATGACCACCCCAATCCACCTGCGAGCCTTCAACCATTATAAAAAAGTTAGCAGCATCCTTACTAAGGAACTGAATCGCCAATGTTGTAGCTTCTGTAAGAAAATCACCTCGACCTTTTGAAATCGGAGGCATCTCATCTTCAGATAATAAGTAGCCTACTTTCTTACTGGATTTAATTTTAGAGAAGTCACCAAGTGCAGTCGTGTCAATTTGGAAGTTTTTTTCTTTTAGCTCATTCAATAAATTTCTTCCATCAGCTCGTTCATCAAAAAAATCCTTTCCTCCACCAGCAAAGAAATCCACTTCTGATTTTACCATATCTAAGGCTATATCTTCTGCAGAATTTCTACTCAATGTATGTGCATAGAAACTAGCTGGTGTTGCGTGCGTGATGGAGGAGGTAGCAATCAGTCCACTTTTAATGTTTCTAGTAGAAACTATCTCTACCAAGTTTTTAACATTCGTAGAGTCGTCAGTTACTCCAATAGCTCCATTGTATGTTTTTACTCCTGATGCAAAGGCAGTTGCGCCTGCGGCAGAATCTGTTATTTTCTGTCTGGATGAAGATGTTTTTATTAAACCAATATGCTTGAATCGCTCATAATTGGGTAATGTATCTTTGAAATAGAAAGCAGCGGAGATCTGTGATAGTCCGGTACCATCTGCAATGAGTAGGATTACATTTTTAGGTGTGGTGATTTCTTGTTTCTGAGTAGATTGAGATGTACATGCTACTTGAGTAACTAGCAACACTCCTAATATAACCTTGATAAATTTCATATGCGGTCTGATTTTCTTGTATCGATTCTGAGGTAAAAGTATCATCTATTTCTAAGAATCTCATTATTTGTTTATTAAGTTTCATTATAGCTATAAATCACTATTGGCTATTTTAAAGGCATAGTTCACTTCACCTTTTGTTCAACAAAAGAAAAAATAATCCTTCATTGACTCCATTCCTTGTTGGTTCATGTAATCTTTTATTTGCACTTGAGCTTCTTTATTGGCAACTGTTATAATACTCTGTGGGTTTTCAAGCTGCTTGATATAGTCAAACTTTAAGAGTTCTTGATCGTAAATGATGTGACCAATCTTTTTAGGATTGTCGCATATCCATTGAAATGGAATGTTGCGCTCAACGAGATTTTTGGCAATGGTTTTCCCCTTAGCGCCAGCGCCCCAAATAGTCAATGGTCGATTGCTGTCATACTCCAATTCTAGAAAATAGTTTATTTTAATCTCTAAGAAGAAGTTGTTATTGTAATGCTCATGTGTTCTCGATGTACGCGTGCTATAGTCACGCCAATAGTGGGTGCGTTGATCACAAGGAATGCATTTCAATCCATGTTTGTAGAAGCGGAATGTCAAATCATAATCTTCCGGATATACATCAGGCTGAAAGTCTCCACAATCAATAAGATCTTCAAGATGTACCATAAAATTGGGGGAGGGCACGACACATTCCTTATAGATTTCCGAGAAATTAGATCCCTTCGAGGTCAGACTATTTAGCCATTTCCCATAGCGATCATATCCATCACCAATTCCATTTTTTGAAAAATATTTCACGTGACCGATGGCGACATGACCTTTGCCATGTGCTATCAATAACTTGCCTAAAATCTCCAGTTTATCAGCAGTCATGATGTCATCAGCGTCCATTCTGGTTATTAAGTCTCCTTTGCTATGTTTGAATGCAGTCCGCATTGCTTCAATGATTCCTGTGCCTTCATTTTGAAATACTTTAATTCGCAAGTCCTTTAAAGCGAACTGTTCAACTACTGCTAAACTATTGTCAGTAGAGTGGTCGTTGACGATGACTAACTCCCAGTTTTGATAAGTTTGATTGCAAATGGACTGTAAGCATTCAGGTAGAAACTCAGCGGTGTTTTTAAATGGAGTAAGGATACTTATCAGAGGTTCTTGCATTATTGTAAAGAAGCAAAACTTGGATTGCTATCGCAAATAGGAGAAGCCTGTAAAGTATAATTTACTAAAAATCATATTTTGATCTACGATGAATTACTATCTTGATGAAAAGAACAAATATAAAAGAGTCTTATGAAAATTCTAATTATCGGAGGAAACGGAACAATCGGTAAAAAAGTCAACGCCCATTTTTCTCAAAAACACGAGATAATTATAGTAGGAAAAACCAAAGGAGATGTGATAGCCGATATTTCGGATAGTCATTCGATGAAAAACATGTTTGAAAAGGTGGGTAAAGTAGATGCTATAATATGTGCAGCAGGAGAGGCCAAGTGGGCAACGTTCAGTGAGCTATCCGAGGATGATTATTACATCGGAATCAAAAGTAAATTGATGGGGCAAGTCAATTTGGTCAGAATTGGAAAAGATTATCTTCATCCAAATGGATCAATCACATTGACCACAGGCATTTTAGCCGATGATCCTGTGGTGATGACTACAAGTGCTGCAATGGTCAATGGAGGGATCCATAGCTTTGTGAAAGCAGTAGCATTAGAGTTGGAAGATATTCGAGTTAATGTTGTTTCTTCTGGGTTGGTGGAAGATGCGGTTGATAAGTACCGCGACTATTTCCCTGGACATAACGCGATACCAATGGATAAAGTCGTGAATGGATATATAAGAAGTGTTGAAGGAAAAGGCAGTGGAGAGATAATCCGAATTTATGATTAGCATTTATCATGATGAATTATAGTATGCGTGCCGAATAAATATTTATTTTTATAAGATAAAACCAGTAGAACATCTATTTCCTATGAGTCAAAAAATTACCCCCATCACCAAACTTTTAGTAGCCAATCGAGGAGAGATCGCCATTCGTGTATTTAGAGCTGCTTCTGAACTAAATATCAAAACTGTTGCTGTTTACACTTTTGAGGATCGGTATTCTTTGCATCGGTACAAGGCTGATGAAGCTTATCAAATTGGCATTGATACGGAACCACTCAAACCCTACTTAGATATAGAAGAGATCATCCTTGTGGCCAAACGCAATGGAGTCGATGCTATACACCCAGGTTATGGCTTCTTATCTGAGAATGTCACATTTGCCAAAAGATGTAGGGAGGAGGGAATTGTATTTATTGGGCCTACACCAGAGACTATGGGCAGTCTGGGGGATAAGATTGCGGCTAAAATTGTAGCACAAACGGCCAATGTTCCCATCATTGAAGATAGCAAAGAGGCACTTACAACGATTGAGATCGCACTAAAAGAAGCAAATCGAATAGGCTATCCAGTGATGGTCAAAGCAGCATCAGGAGGAGGAGGAAGAGGAATGCGTGTGGTCAAAGATGATGCAGGCTTGATGCAATCTTATCCAGAAGCTAAGAATGAAGCAAGCAAAGCATTTGGAGATGATACCGTGTTTTTAGAAAAGTACCTGGATTCGCCCAAGCATATTGAAGTACAAATACTGGGGGATAACTACGGCAATATTGTCCATCTATTCGAACGAGATTGTTCGGTGCAGCGAAGATTCCAAAAGGTCGTAGAAGTTGCGCCTTGTATGAGCATTCGTCAGGATACGAAAAACAAGCTGTATGAATATGCACTGAATATGGCTCGGCATGTACATTATCAAAACGCAGGCACAGTCGAATTTTTAGTGGACAAGGAAGAGAATATCTACTTTATTGAGGTCAATCCACGAATTCAGGTAGAGCATACCATTACTGAAGAAGTTACCGGAATAGATATAGTAAGATCTCAGATACAGATCGCTAGAGGGTATGAGCTGTCAGATCCACGAATTTTAATAGAAAGTCAGCAAGATGTGACATGCAATGGATATGCCATCCAATGTAGAATAACAACTGAAGACCCGACAAGTGGCTTTAGACCTGACTATGGCAAAGTGATTGCCTACCGCAGTGCCGGTGGCTTCGGGATTCGTCTGGATGCCGGCAACTGCTATGCTGGTGTTACCATCTCTCCATTTTTTGATTCGATGCTGGTGAAAATATCTGCATCAGGACGGACCTTGAAAGGTGCAACCCAAAGACTCAAAAGAGCACTTACAGAATTTAGAATACGAGGTGTAAAGACAAATATTGGTTTCCTTGAGAATGTCATAGAGCATCCTACCTTCTACAATGGTGATGCCACTGTCAAATTTATCGACAAACATCCTGAGTTGTTTCAAATTAAGCGCTTTCACAACAGGGGGACACGACTATTGAATTACCTGGGAAATGTCGCTGTAAATGGCAATCCAGATATAAAGAAGATTGATCCTAGTAAACAATTCAGAGAAGGGATTCTGCCTGAATTTGATCGACTGGGAGATTATCCTAAAGGCACCAAAGACAAACTCAATGAATTGGGAAGAGAAGGATTTGTGAATTGGCTAAAGAACGAAAACCAGATTCAGTTTACCGATACGACCTTTCGTGATGCACATCAGTCGCTCTTGGCTACTCGCATGCGTACGCTTGACATGTTGAAAACTGCTGAGGGATTTGCTAAGAATAACCCCAATGTGTTTTCCATGGAAGTATGGGGCGGGGCTACATTTGATGTTTGTATGCGTTTTCTCAATGAAGATCCTTGGACTCGATTGCAGCTTTTCAGAAAGGCTATGCCCAACATCCTGTTACAAATGCTTCTGCGTGGATCCAATGGGGTAGGATACAAAGCCTACCCAGATAATTTGATTGAGAAATTCATCGAGAAATCTTGGGAAAATGGCATTGACGTTTTTAGGATATTCGATTCATTGAACTGGGTAGAAGCGATGAAGACAAGCATCCGGACGGTCAAGGAGCGTACCGGTGCATTGGCAGAGGGCTGTATTTGCTATACTGGAGATATACTCAGAGCAGATGGAAAGTACGATTTACAATACTATCTAGATCTGGCCAGGCAACTGGAAGACGAAGGGATTCATATGTTGGCGATCAAAGACATGGCAGGTTTGCTAAAACCCAAAAGTGCATCACTGCTCATCACCGAGCTTAAAAAGGTCGTGGACGTACCCATACATTTACATACGCATGACACATCATCTATGCAGGCCACCACATATTTTGAGGCGATCAACGCAGGGGTGGACGTTGTAGATGTTGCACTGAGTAGCATGAGTGGACTCACTTCTCAGCCCAATTTCAACTCCATTGTTGCTACACTCGATGGACATGACCGCGCCCCTGATTTTGATTTACATTCGCTCAATCAATACAGTAATTATTGGGAGGATGTCCGAGAATATTACTATCCATTCGAATCGGGACTCAAAGCAGGAACGGCTCAGGTGTATGATCATGAAATACCAGGAGGTCAATATTCAAATCTGAGACCCCAAGCGGTAGCTCTTGGTCTTGAAGATAAGTTCGAGAAGATAAAAGAAAATTACGCAGCAGTGAACACCTTATTTGGCAACCTAGTCAAAGTGACACCCTCCTCTAAAGTGGTGGGGGATATGGCCTTGTACATGACTTCTAACAACCTGACGGTAGAAGAAGTAAGAGAAAAAGGGGCTTCACTGTCATTTCCAGAATCGGTTGTCAGCCTGTTCAAAGGTGAATTGGGACAGCCTCATGGAGGATTTCCAGCTGACATCAGCAAGTTGGTATTGAAAAATGAAATACCTTTTACAGATAAGCCCAATGCCCACCTTGCACCAGTCGATTTTGAGAAGGAATTTGGAGAGTTCCAGACGAAGTTTGATAAATATTGCAATGAACTTGATTTCTTATCTTATAAACTATACCCTAAAGTATTTGCAGACTTTCACAGGCATTGGATCACCTATGGTGATGTCTGGAAGCTGCCGACTTTGGCATTTTTGTATGGATTGGAAAATAACCAAGAGATATTTGTGGAGCTTGGAAGGGGCAAAGCCATTACAATCAAAAAACTCTACAAATCACAACCGAATGAAAATGGCATCTGCACAGTTCATTTCGAAATGAATGGACAAGCACGCATCATTGAGGTGAGGGATGAGAATTTTCAAGCAACAAAAATACAGCACAAAAAAGCAGAAACACCAAATGATGTAGGCTCTCCATTGCAAGGAAGACTTGCTGAAGTCAAAGTCAAAGTAGGAGATGTGGTAGATGACAACACCCACATGTTCGTAATAGAAGCGATGAAGATGGAAACAAATGTAACCGCTCCACATGCTGGGAAAGTAAAGAAAATCCACCTTGCTGCTGGTGCTATGGTCATGCAGGATGATTTGGTGGTGGAGATGGAGTAGTTTTTGTTGATAAATAAGTTGGGTCTACTGCGAATTGAGATCGCAATTCAGTCACTGCAGGATCAAGTGTCTATATTCTTAGAGAAAAGTTGATTTGGTTCGCTTGAAATGTTGTAGTTATCTAGTTCATGTAGCTGCCTAACTGCAATGAGTGCTAGGTTTTACGCTAAGGTCGCACCGCATGTTGCTAAAACTTCAGCGACATGCGGTGCGACCTTAGCGATTCTATTGCGTTCTTTGCGGTTAAATGTATTGTTACTGTTGAGCATATAGATGTATAATTGTGAAGCATTCAGAAAAATAGAAATCACAGGAGTATCAGTAAATCCATAAATTTGAATAGATGCAAACCATTAAAAAATATAGCAGTGTCAACCGAGCAGATGCATCGGAGAGTTTTGGTATATCAAAAATGGAGGATATTTATACGCAGCATAAAGGCAAACCAGATGAACCACATCGACATGGTTTTTATACGGTATTATTAGTCAAGAAGGCTAAAGGAAAGCATATAATTGACTTTAATGAATATAAGCTGTCAAGTCATCAAGTATACTTTATAAGTCCTGGACAAGTACATCAGTTATTGGAAGATCAGCAGTCATTTGGCTACTCGATGGTGTTTTCTAACCAATTCATGATGGTGAATAATATTTCTATCAACTTTATTGATGACATAGGCCTATTTAATGATTACGGGCAGAGCCCGCCATTGATAGTAGATGACAGCCCAATGGACAAATTATCTAGCTATTGTGAAGAAATAATAGCGTTAGGAGAGACTAATATGAAGTTCAAAGAACAAGCGATAGGCTCCTTTCTCAAACTTTTTCTAATTACGTGCAACGATATTTGTACACTTGAAAATGGTGACTTACCTAATATCGAAGCGGGCAATACATTGCTTCGGGACTTCAAACAACTCGTAGAGCAACATTATTCAGCATGGCACGCTACATCTACCTACGCAGAACTCTTGCATATAACACCTGATCACCTGAATAGAACAGTAAAATCGTTGATTGGTAAAACCGCAAAAGAGTATATTCAATCCAGGATCACCATCGCTGCAAAAAGGATGCTTTATTTTTCCAATTTGTCAGCAAAAGAGGTAGGTTACGAATTGGGATTTTCAGAACCTGCAAATTTTAGTGCATTCTTTAAAAAATGTGTGGGTATATCTCCTTCTCAGTTTAAAAAGTAAAAGAGTTAAGCTATGTATGTCAAGAGAAACTATGGATTTTGGATGACTTTTAATTGGTCAAAGTGGCCTTTCATTATTGGAGTGCTATATTCAGGGGTTATATGCATCACATTTTATTTCTTAGATATAAATTTTCATGTTCCATGGCAGCCATTGAGTGTTATAGGTATTGCTGTTGCATTCTATTTGGGTTTTAAGAATAACAGTGCCTATGATCGTACATGGGAGGCTCGTAAGATATGGGGTAGCATTGTAAACAATAGCAGGTCTTTTGGTGCCAATGTACTGGCATTCGTTCAAGGAGAAGATAAGGAAGTAATTCAAAAAGAATTAATTTATCGTCACTTAGCATGGCTGACGTCACTACGACATCAGTTGCGCTTGAGGAGAGAATGGGAGCATACCGAAGACCGTATCAAAGGGTTATATTCTCCGACAGTTTGCGAAGATTATTATGAGAAGTTGGATGCACAGTTAATGACATTCATTTCTAAAGAAGAAATTGATTTGTTGAATTTGAAGTCTAATATGGCTACTCAAATATTAGCTACTCAATCTATTCGACTACAAGAACTAAGAGAGAAAGGTTATTTTGAAGACTTCAGGCATATGGAGTTCAACCATTTGGTGATCTCTTTTTATGAAGATCAGGGTAAATCAGAACGGATTAAAAATTTCCCCTTTCCTCGTCAATATGCCTCTACTGCACTATGGCTGACAATGGTCTTTTGTATTCTACTGCCTTTTGGCATGCTAGATATTTTTCAAAAGTTCAACGGTCTATTGATGATTTTGTGTCCCATGGTATCCGGGCTTCTAACTTGGATTTACTTTCTGATGGAAAAGATAGGAGACTATTCTGAGAATCCATTTGAAGGAACCTATAACGATGTCCCGATTACTTCCATAGCTAGAACTATAGAAATAGATCTTAGAGAAATGATCAATGATGATAATATCCCTGAACCTACTACTGCGGAAAACGGATTTTTGCTTTAGTTTCTTAATATCTGACAACTAAAATTTGATCATTTTTAATAATATCTGTTTTTCATAAGTATTCACCGCATTCTCATATTATTTGAGAATGCCAATACTGCCATATTTGTAATGTACAAAAAGCAAATATGTCATGGATCGAAAAGAATTTATCAAGAAGACAGTAGCTACTGGTGCTGTTGTAGCCCTTTCACCACTCATTACTGCTAAGAACATAAAGGTCGAGAATTCGGACTACGACCGATTTATGAAACAAGTAGGATTTAATCATTTACCCAATAAAGAAAATAAGACAATGAATACAGTATTGCATAAAGCCGACACAAGGGGGAAAGCCGATCATGGATGGCTCAATTCTCACCATACCTTTAGTTTTGCAAATTATCACAATCCAGAAAGAATGCATTTCGGAGTGATGCGTGTGCTCAACGATGACGTAGTAGCCAATGGGAGGGGATTTGGGACACATCCTCATGACAATATGGAAATCATCTCTATACCTCTGGAAGGAGATTTGGAGCATAAAGATAGTATGGGAAATGGCACGGTGATCAAACAAGGTGATGTTCAGGCGATGAGCGCAGGCACTGGAATTTTCCATAGCGAGTACAATAAAAATAAAGATAAAGAAGTCAAGTTTTTACAGATCTGGATTTTCCCAAATAAAAAGGATGTAGAACCGAGGTATGATCAAATAACTTTGGAAAAAGGAGTGCCAAAGAATGACTTTCAGCAAATCTTATCTCCAAATTCCGAAGATGCAGGTGTCTGGATTCATCAAAATGCTTGGTTCCACATGGGAGATTTTGATAAAGGAACAAAGAAGACCTATGAGCTAAAGGATAAGTCTAATGGTGTCTATGCTTTTGTACTGGAAGGAGATATCAGTATAGAAGGTCAGTCGTTGAATAAGAGAGATGGATATGGTATTTGGAATACTGATAAAATTGCGATCACTGCCGACAGTGAAGCAAAAGTCCTATTGATGGAAGTACCTATGAACAATGAAACGATATAAATGGAATTATTAGAAAATTTGAATTGGCGATATGCCACAAAGAAATTTGATCCAACGAAGAACGTAAGTGAGGCAGATTTGGAGACTATCAAGGAAGCGATAAGATTATCAGCCTCTTCCTATGGATTACAATTGTACAAAGTTTTGGTTGTTAAGAATCCTGAACTGAGAGCAAAATTAAGACCTGTTACTTGGAATCAACCTCAAGTAACTGATGCCTCACACTTGATTGTATTTTGCAACTATACTTCTGTAATTCCAGATCATATTGATGATTACTTAAAACTAAAAGCCAAGACACAAGAACTGGATTTGGATAGTCTCAAAGGATATGGAGACTTCATCAAAAATAAGATGGCAGAAGTGACTGATGCTTACAAAAGTGACTGGACATCAAGACAGGTTTATATTGCTTTAGGAAATCTGTTAAGTGCATGTGCTGAATTGAAGATAGACGCTTGCCCAATGGAGGGATTTGAGCCTGAGAAGTACAATGAAATCTTGAGTTTGAAAGAACAGGGACTCAACGCAGTAGTGGTAGCTGCTATTGGCTATCGATCCGCTGAAGATCAATCACAGTATGCTGTAAAAGTTAGGAAGTCAAAAGAATTGTTATTTGAGACTGTATAGAGTCTGTCTATAAAGTACACCTTCCGAGGTATCGTGTCCTCACGCCTGTGTGTCACAACACTTCGGTGTGCAGGCACGAACCTCTTTGAAATTCTAAAATGGACAGTGAAGATTTGCCTAGCCGGTCAGGCAGGCACAGCCCATGGTGGACAACTCGACTTTATAGACAGACGCTAAATATAAAATTTCGGTTTTTGATCCTTCAGGTCAAAATAAAACCAGTGAAATATCCCGATGACCCGGCCTTGGGAATAATTGGTTTTATTAGCACGTCATTCAGAGCTACTTGTAGCTGAAGAATCTCAATACTAACCATGTATAATTAAGTGTTAAATTCATTCGTAAACTTGAGGTAAAAAAGGTGATAGCTGTTTGCAAAACGAGATATTATTCCTACTTTTAGTCAAAATTATTATCAACCTAAAATTATCTAATTATGAAAAAAGTGTTATTAGTATGCCTTGTGGCAATGTTTACAATCACATCTCAAACTTATGCTTCATCTGCTTACACAATCGATGATTCTGCTGTAGAAGCTGTATTTGACAACAGTGTAAGTGTAATGAATTTAGATGCTACAAGTGATTCAATGGTGTTGGAGAACGCAACTATGCTAAAAGCTGGAAAATCACCGATTGCAGCTTTTGTTATTTCTTGGCTTTTAGGTTGGGCTGCTATTCACAGAGTTTATCTTGGAGGGACACCAATTTTAGTTCTTGGGTATCTTGTAACTGTTTTTGGAATATTTGGATTAGTATGGGGCGTTGATACGCTTGTACTTCTTATAGATGTATTCAGAAATGACCTTGGTAAGCATGAAGGAAGCGATGCCTTCTTCTTTTGGTAGTACAAGAATAGCATATATAATAGAAGGGTTGCAGATTCAATTTGCAACCCTTTTTTTATGCACATTAAGATGTCCTTTTTATTAAGTTGACTTATTCAAAGAGTGCCATACATTATAGAGAATAACTCAGCTTTGTGGTAGCATATAATGCTAACTGAATATATGATCATCCGTAATGTTATATGATTTTCTTTTCTGTGCTTTATAGATTCCCGCCCCTTGTCTGCCGACAGGCAGGTTCGCTAGAATGAAGTTATAAACTAACAGAATCCGTCATTCCTGCGTAGGCAGGAATCTAAATAATGGGCATCGATGGTGATTGCTTACAATCATAATTGGTCATAATAATAAGACTAAAGACACAAAAATCGTGACATAGAATTTAACAAAGTAGATTGATACAATCTGTATCAGCCACAATGAGGAGCTCAAATAAAAAAGGAGCCATATAGCTCCTTTTTCCATTTACCGTAATTTGTATTGCCTTAAAATTTGTAAGGAAACTTATCCGCAAGATAATTCTTAGCCAAAGTAGCAGCCATCAACTTCGTGTTTTTGAAAGAACCGTTCATCTTTAATTTCCATTTCCATATAGGCTCTTCGCTATCAGCAGTATAGATAGTCATGATCACAAAGGTATTGCTACCGCTTACTCCATGTACATTTCCACCTTTCATCATCTGTTCACCTCCTTGATCATCTGGTAGTATGATTTTAGGAGTTTCTATTACTGAAGTCACGACAGCATCAACCCCCAATGCCTTAGCTAGTGCAGAACCTGATAGCCCTTCTGCAACATCCTTGTTGGCATCCGCTATACTGATCCATTGATAAGGATACTTTCCATTTTTCTTAGCGAGTCTCTCATGTACATACATTTGTAAGGAGAGTCCTTTTTCTGTTTCTGATTTGGCAATGATCTCTTTGGTGATCCCATCTGGCAATTCTGAATACTCTTTTTTGGCGAACGTAAATGGTACAAGGGCAACACTTTTATGTGTCTTGACAACGTTTTTGAGGTCATCAATACTCACGTATTTTTGAGTACTTTTCTGTCCATAAGTAATGCTCGTTATCCCTAACAATAGAGTGGCTAGCCAAATTTTTCTTGATACTAATACATTTTTCATAGTTGATTTATTTAGTGATTATCGTTAAAATTATCATTAATAATTGACATTTCATAAGCAAGGAGGGCATGTTTAATTCTGTAGTTGTACTTCGCTGTCTTGCGTTGATTACCTTTCTTGGTCAATTCAACTGCATATTTCACTGCACCTTGATAGAACATAAAATAAACACCAACTGCTGAGAAGGAGCCAGAGAAAAAAAAGTGTTTCCTAAATTGGTCTAGAGCTAAATAAAGTAAACCTCCCCTTATAGACATTGAAAGTAGCCCATCAATAGGCTTACCTTCTCGTATTTGCAAAATCCCTGAACCAAAAGTAGCAATTGAAGCTGTCTTCTTTAGATCTCGAATCTTTGGTTTGTTGGCAAAATAATAGAGTGAATCAATATTGAAGTTAAGATTTCTGTCAGCACTAAAGTTCTCTAGCTTTTCTCGGGCTTCTTTCCATTTCATTTGCTCATTCAGTGTCAATATCTCCAGGAAAGCCACTTTTTGTTTCAATTGCTCAGAAGTTACAAAGTGATTAAGCTGTTTGAGATGATTTTCTGCGATATCGTAGTGCTCAGATAAGTAGGCATTGAGGATCAGTTCATAGCGCATTCTAAAATTTAGAGAGTCTGAGTCAGTGTAAAGATCTGCCCTCAATAGGTTTTTATAACCATCCTCATATCTTTTTAAGGCTTTTAGGCAATGCGTCTTTCTGAGCAATATCTCATTTTTAAAAGAAGGAAATTCATCCTGAAAAATTGAGCGCTCATAGGCGAGTGCTGCTAATTGAAATTCATTTGCGTCAAATAAACTATCTGCTTTGGATAGTTGTGCCTTAGTTAAAAAGGGTGCGCAAAGGAATATGCATGTTAAATAATATTTCCTTATTAATCGTGTCATCAAATTCTCTTTTTCTAACATTAACTGATATCACACTTCCCCATACATTGGCAATATAAAATGAGGACAACAAACTCGCATATATGATAAATCTAGGGCTGTTAGCACCATCTCTGCGATGACTCTCATAAGTCTGAATCCCCATAATGGTTGTTGCCATAATGGTTGCGATTCCTTGTCCTACTTTACCCGCATATATTTTCCCAGAACCTGGAACTATGGCTGACATTATGCCTGCTAAGAAGGGGGATTTATATTTGTGTTCAATCAACTCTTTTTTCAATGCTTGCAATTGCGTTTCTTGTTTGGCGAATTGATAATAGCTTCCATTGAATAAATTTGCATAACTATCAAATTCATTATATTTGCGTCTTAACAATGCATTGCCAGCCAATTGAAAATTCTTTAGATCTTTAAATTTAGAATCAGTGGGCTGATGTTGTGTCAAAGAGCGATACCCTTCATCTGTTTGCCCTAAATAATTCCATAAGTAACTTTTCCAAAATACTGCTGGTGTATAAAGGTTGGTGATGTTTGGTGAGACGAGATCAAACTGATAGGAGGCAGAGTCAAGAATTTTGCTTTGATAGTATGCGCCACCTAGTAGGTAATGAATTGAATCTTTCTGAGCAGAAGATACGATTCCTGCACGCAATAAAGCTTTCAAAACAAAGACTTCATCTTCATATTGCTTATTTCCCCCCAGATACTTTGCGAATGCTAACTCACTCGATATTTCGGTATTCTGAGCATTTGAAATTTGACCTCCAATAATAAAAAAGAATACAACCAGTAGTAACCAATCTCTCATTTTAACCTGTAATATTGAGGGGTGTCAATGATTCGTTGCTCAGCCGTGAGGCGCACGGAAGGGAAGTCGACATATCCCAGTCTTCCGGTTCTATTGATTCTGTCGATGCTCATAAAATACCCTTTGATAGGCCCAAATTCTTTAAACGAATGTTTTACAAATTGTCCCAATTTCATTTCGAATCTTTCACTGATTGCCAGTTGAGGTTTGATCATTTTTTCACCAAACTTATATACCCAATAGGGCGGTGTGAAGTGAATGAATCGAGGCCTGTGCTTGGTTTTGACTTCTGGCTCATGCTGAGCCTTGATCAGCGCAAAGTCGGATGCATAATTCTGTGCTTGGGATGTTAGAGCAACTGTTAAGAAAAAAAGTACGCTGATTAAGGTTTTGAACATGCGTTATTTCTTCTTTTGAGCATCATCCTGAGTGACTACTTTTGCACTTTCTGGAATCTCATAATTCAATAAATTATCATCCACCTCATTACCCAACCTGACATTGCTATAGGAGATTTTTGTGATGACCGAATCAATAGGAGAGTGGTAGTCAATCTGTGTGACGGAAGTAGGAATGGCAATTCCACCCATATTGATGTAGTCGTAGTAATACACCTTCTTGATCAACATGTCGTTGCTGTCTTTATAGGACATAAAGATCGGATTATTCCTATCATGTACTAATTTGATAGCACCCACTTGACTAGCAATTTGTATAGGAGGAGTCCAATCCGTTACTGTAAGACCTTCTTCGAAGGTTGTATTAGAAATCACGAACCCCATATCACTCAGTCCTAAATCTGCCTTTTTATTATTAAGAAAAAAGTAGAAGAATGAAGTTTCAGAACTGAGAGCATCGTTTTGACTTTGAAAAACAGTATTCTTTTCTTGATCGTAGAATAAAAATTCACCTTTGTCATTGGCTATCGTGATATACTCAGCAGGGTAAGTGAAGTAGGTGATCATCTTTCCATTAGAAGAATAATAGATTTCTCCTTCTATTTTTGTGGTAAATCCATTCTTGGCGCTCTTAGAGGTCATTTTTATTGCAATTTTTTCAAAGTTCATATCGCTGAAACTTGAAAATAATATGAGTATCAATAAAAGTCCTGCTGTAGAGATGAGCACTGTTGGACGTTGCAATTTCATATTGTTGTTATTTAAGCAGTTGTATGCAGTACCTTAAATTTTGCTGACAATTTCTAAGGTGCAAATCTAAAAATTATAAACACAAATACTAGCCAGTAGATCATCAATTATGTCAAGTATTCACTTCGGAATATAATTGAATAACCCAGTACTATTTAAAACTACTTGTTGCTGATCAGTCATTAATTATGCAGGGAAATCACTTTTAAAGATAATAGCTCAATAGAATTCACTAACAAGTAAAAATTGCGAATTAAAACCAAGGGGTTCTTCATGAACCGAGTCGTGCCACCACTATGTTTGCAAAAGGTTGGGTAGTTGCAGTGACAATTACATCTAAAAGTAAGTGGTGGCACGACTAATATAGTCCTTGAAAAGTAAAAGCGATTTCCCTGATCAATTATGCCAAGTATTCACTTCGGAATATAATTGAATAACCCAGTACTATTTAAAATCACTTAGTGTCTATCGATGATATGGGGCTATTAGTTTTCAGCCAGCTTAGCAGTTAATACCCCGACTTGAAGCTCAACTCTTTTCAATTCTCGAAGTATTGCATTCTTGTCCATTTGCATCCAGTGAAATAACTTAAGCATACTGGATACCATCATCGCACCGAACATTCCCGCTGCCCATAGGATCATATCCTTGGTGTTTTCTGCGTCCAGAAACTGTATGAGACAATATACAGCCAAGCCAAATACAACAATCATAACGACAGCGGTGAGTATGGCTAGCCATTTCAACTTGCCTCTATAGACGCCAATTGCCATGTCTAATAGCGATTGTTCTTCCAATTCATTGTAATAAATAGCTTCTTCTTGTGATAGCGCACTTTTGATCAATTCATCGATTTCTTCATTTGAGTTTTTCATGTTCTTTGTTTTTAAGATTACATAAGAGCCAATGCTCTTAATGTTTAATATTTGTTTCTTACGATTTTTTTCAGATGCTCCCTGGCATAGTACAGCCGAGACTTTATGGTTCCAGTCGGCAAATCCAGAATTTTACTTATTTCCATTAATGAGTAACTTTCCAAGTAAAACATCGACAATACGATTTTTTGATCAGTTGGGAGTTCTCTTAAAGCCATACGCACTTTCGTTAATAAAACCTCCTTTTCATCACCTTGATCAGTTACATGTTCTAGTTGAAAAGCAATCTCATCTTCTTCTCTTTTTCTGGATGTCTGCTTTTTTCGTATCCAGTCGATGGCCTTTCTACTGGTAATGGATAATGCCCATACGCCAAATTTTGAAGAATCTTTCAAAGAATCTAATCCTTTGATGATCGCCTGCCAACTTTCCTGAACGACATCTTTAGAGGCCTCAATATCATACAAATGTCTGTTGGCCTGTCTTAGAAGTTTAGGATGCCACCTTTTAATCAGAATGGACAGAGATTTCTCATCTCCTGATTGACACTTTAGAACCAATAGTTCTTCGAATATTTGTGATGGATGTTTTTCCATAGTTTACACCATAGTCGAAGACTAGTTCAAGAGGTTCAATCTTAAAGGAAATTATTTGGCAAATATTTAAGATGTGATTTTTGTGTTTTCCATATATAATTGAAGCAGCATTCCATCTTTCAATCCAACATCGGGTACTAGTATGTTATCGGCCTTTGCCCATTCCATCACTGAAATATATATTTCCGAAGCTGGAATAATGACATCTGCCCGATCAGGATTAAGTTGTAAGTAGCTCATCCGCTCCTCATAAGAGTAACTTTTCACCATGTTCATGACCATCTTCACTTTCCTTAAAGAAATAGCCTTGCCAATCTTCTTATCGGCCAAATCATAGATCTTATTAATATTCCCCCCAGTGCCTATGGCTGTTACTCTTCCATGTTTTTTAAGAATATTTTCTTTAACCCAATGTTCCATTTCTTGCCATACCTCAGGAGAATCATGATGTTCAAGCCTTCTCACAGATCCCATTTTGAATGAAATAGAATTGATCTTATCACCATCCACGTACAAGTTTAGTTCTGTGCTTCCTCCCCCCACATCTATATGAAGGAATGTTTCATCTTCTAGGAATGATCGAATAGCAGTATTGACTAAACTGGCCTCTGAGTCTCCATCAATAATATCAATTTCCAGTCCGAATTTGTCAGAAACATATTCCACGATTTCTCGACCATTTTCTGATTCTCTCATTGCTGAAGTAGCACAGGCCATATAGTGATCTACTTCATAGAGGTCAAGAAGTAACCTGAAGGTCTGCATCAACTTGATGAATTTTTCCTTTTTGTCATCTTCTATTTTACCAACACTAAATACATCATGCCCCAATCTTAAAGGAAAGCGGACATATTCTAGTTTTTTAAATATGGGGTGAGACTTGTTGTGCGCCAGTACTTTAGTGATTTGTAGTCGAATGGCGTTGGATCCTATGTCTATAGCAGCGAGCTTCAATTCGTATGGGTTTTTAAATTTATGATTAACTAAATATTGAAATAAAACTTCTCATTACCATATTTTTTATTCTACTTTACATCACTTATCCAGAAAGACTGAGGGATCGGGCCCTTTGACGTCTTAGCAACCTTGCCAAACTTGGTGCTAACTCCCATTTCATTTCGATAGCTATCGAGATGAAAGAAGATAAGAAAAGAGTTTCTCCTCTCATTCTTTCTGGAAGTATTAAACAGGAAAGAATGACTATTCAAGAAATACTTAAGGATAAAATTTTGATTTTAGACGGTGCGATGGGCACGATGATCCAACGATATGATCTTACCGAAGATGATTTTCGCAATGAATCATTGAAAGAACATGAAATTCCTCTAAAAGGAAACAATGATTTACTTTCTATCACACGTCCAGATGTGATTAGAGAGATTCATGATGCCTATTTTGAAGCGGGTGCTGATATTGCTGAGACGAATACGTTTAGTAGCACGGCTATTGCCCAAGCAGATTATAAATTGGAACACCTGGTTTATGACCTAAATTATGAATCTGCAAAAATTGCGAAGGCATCAGCAACGGAATTTACCAAGAATAATCTGGAAAAACCACGCTTTGTAGCTGGATCAGTAGGTCCCACCAATCGAACGGCATCTTTGTCGCCAGATGTGAATCGTCCGGGATTTCGAGCCATTACATTTGATGAATTGGTCGCAACTTATAAAGAGCAAACAGGTGCTTTGATAGATGGAGGAGTGGATCTACTCTTGGTAGAAACTATCTTTGATACGCTCAATGCCAAGGCTGCATTATTTGCGGTGCAAGAAGTATTTGAGGAGAAAGGAGTTGTGCTACCGATTATGGTTTCGGGCACGATCACCGATGCCAGTGGGCGAACACTTTCAGGACAAACTACACAGGCATTTCTGATTTCACTATCGCATATTCCGATGTTGAGTATAGGACTTAACTGTGCCTTGGGAGCTAAACAACTGCGTCCATACCTCCAGACACTTTCACAAAATGCACCTGTCCATACAAGTGCGCACCCCAATGCCGGATTGCCAAACGAGTTTGGAGAATATGAAGAAAGCCCAGAGGACATGGCAGGACAAATTGAAGTATTCTTAAAAGAAGGACTACTGAATATAGTAGGAGGCTGTTGTGGTACTACGCCTGATCATATAGCTGCAATAGCAGAAGTAGCGAGTCGCTATGCTCCTCGCAGTCGATAGTCCACAGATGATTTAGTACTTAAAATAAAATTGATATGGCATTCAAATTTGAGAAATTAAAAATATGGAAGAGAGCCGTTGAACTCTCTAATAATGTGTATTTACTGACCGAAACATTCCCCAAGAAGGAGATGTACGTGTTGACTTCGCAAATGCAAAGAGCAGCGGATTCTGTTTCTCTTAATATTGCCGAAGGCAGCACTGGTCAGTCCAACAAAGAATTTTATAGATTTCTAGGATATTCACTCAGATCGGGACTAGAGGTCGTTAACTGCTTGTATTTAGCAATTGGTAGGAATTTGATCAATCAAGAACAATTTGACAGGTTTTACAACGAACTCGAAGAAATCACCAAAATGATTCAAGCTCTTAGAAACTCACTTAAGTAATAACTATCGACTATCAACTATCGACTTAATGACTAATGACTAACAACTAACAACTATCAACTGTGGACTATCGACTAACAACTATCGACTATCAACTATCAACTATCAACTATCGACTATAAAGCTATGGACTATCGACTAACAACTATCGACTATCAACTGTGGACTATCGACTATCAACTGTGGACTATCGACTATCAACTATCAACTATCGACTATAAAGCTATGGACTATCGACTAACAGCTATGGACTAACAGCTATGGACTATCGACTAACAGCTATCGACTATCAACTATCAACTGAACAACTATCGCCTGTGAACAATCAAACTAACCATCTAATCCTAAGCGGCCTCGAACCGCTAATCGGTACAGCTGAATCGAACTTCATCAATATTGGTGAACGTACAAATGTTACGGGTTCTCGCAAGTTCTTGCGATTGATCAAAGAAGAACTATATGAAGAAGCACTGGCAGTCGCACTGGATCAGGTAAGAGGTGGTGCGCAAATTCTCGATGTCAACATGGATGAAGGGATGTTGGATGGCAAAGAAGCCATGGTCAATTTCTTGCACTTGATTGCTTCTGAGCCCGAAATTTCCAGAATACCCATTATGATTGATTCTTCCAAATGGGAAATCATTGAAGCCGGATTGAAATGCGTACAGGGAAAAGGAGTGGTCAACTCTATCAGCCTGAAAGGAGGAGAGAAAGAATTTCTGTGGCAAGCACGACAAGTCAAAAAGTACGGAGCAGCCGTAGTCGTGATGGCGTTTGATGAGGACGGACAAGCAGATACCTATCAAAGACGCATTGATATCTGCAAACGATCTTATGACCTCTTAGTGGATGAGGTTGGCTTTCCTGCGCATGACATAATATTTGATCCCAACATCTTTCCAGTAGCGACAGGTATCGAAGAGCACCGAAAGAATGCACTTGACTTTTTCAATGCCACCAAGTGGATCAAAGAAAATCTTCCTGGAGCACATGTGAGTGGAGGTGTAAGCAATGTGTCTTTTTCATTTAGAGGAAACAATGCGGTAAGAGAAGCGATGCATTCGGCATTTCTATACCACGCCATCCAACATGGAATGGACATGGGTATCGTCAATCCCAGTATGCTAGAAGTATATGATGAAATCCCCAAAGAGCTTCTGGTAAGAGTGGAGGATGTGCTGCTAGATAGAAATGATGAGGCGACCGATCAACTGTTGAATTTTGCAGAATCATTTCAAGGAAAGTCCAAAGACAAGAAAGAGGATGAAGAATGGCGCAAAGAATCCGTAGAAAAAAGACTCTCTCATGCACTGGTGAAGGGTATCATCGACTATATCGATACGGATACTGAAGAAGCCAGACTCATGTTTGATGCGCCTTTGCATGTGATAGAAGGACCCTTGATGAGCGGTATGAATATCGTGGGAGACTTATTTGGTGAAGGAAAAATGTTCCTGCCACAAGTGGTCAAGAGTGCGCGGGTGATGAAGAAGGCGGTGGCCTATCTGGAGCCTTTCATGGATGCGGAAAAGAAAAAAAACAATGTCACAACCGCGAGAACAAAGGTATTGCTCGCTACTGTCAAAGGAGATGTACATGACATAGGAAAGAATATTGTAGGTGTGGTACTGGCATGCAATAACTACGACATCATAGATATGGGGGTAATGGTACCTGCACAAAAGATCATTGAGCGGGCTAGGGAAGAACAAGTAGATGTCATAGGGTTGAGTGGACTCATCACGCCATCATTGGATGAGATGGTTCATTTTGCTAAAGAACTAAAGATTGAGGAACTCAATATTCCATTGCTAGTGGGCGGAGCTACTACTTCTAAAATTCATACTGCTGTCAAAATCGATCCGCACTATGATGGGACGGTTGTGCATGTACATGATGCTTCCAAAAGTGTGGCAGTGGTCGGAGAGATACTTGGCAGTAAAGGCACAGCATTTCACCAAGAAACAAAAGCACATTACGAGCAACTGAGGGTAGATCATTCGAATCGCAAAAAGGATAAAAATTATATTCCATTTGCAGAAGCAAATCAAAATTCCTCAAAGTTGGCTTTTGATGCTTCAAACATTTACAAGCCAAACCAAACTGGCACGCAATACTACACCAACTACGATCTAAAGGAAATCAGGCAGTACATAGATTGGACACCATTCTTTAGTACCTGGATGTTGAAAGGGAAATTCCCTAAAATCCTTGACCATGAAGTGGTAGGCGTGGAAGCGACCAAACTCTATGAGGACGCACAAGACATGTTAGACGACATTGTACAGAACCAGCTATTGGAAGCCAATGCGGCTGTGGGCATTTTTGCGGCACACAGTGTTGGAGGAAATGACATTGAGGTATTCGCTGAAAATTCTAATACACCATTGGCGACTTTTCACTGCTTGAGGCAGCAAGGGAAAAAGGCAAGTCACTTACCCAACTTGTCATTGGCAGATTTGATCGCACCTGCGGGCAATGACGAGCAAGACTATATGGGTGGATTTGCAGTGACTGCCGGTATAGGTATCGAAAAGTTGATTGCAAAATATGAAGCCGAACACGATGACTATAAAGTGATTATGGTCAAGTCATTGGCAGATCGTTTGGCCGAGGCATTTGCTGAGTTGATGCACCATAAAGTGCGAACAAAGACTTGGGGATATGCCAAAGAAGAAGCATTGAACAATGAAGCCATGATATCTGAGAAGTATCAAGGCATACGACCGGCACCAGGCTATCCCGCATGCCCAGATCATACGGAGAAAAGAACGCTTTTCAATCTATTGGATGTAGAAGCTAAAATTGGAATCAAACTTACAGAGTCTTTTGCCATGTATCCAGCTTCTTCTGTCAGTGGATTCTATTTCGCACATCCGGATAGCAAATACTTTGGATTGGGAAAAATCGGAAAAGATCAAATCACAGACTATGCCGAACGAAAAGCAATACCAGTGAGTGAAGCTGAAAAATGGTTGTCACCAAATTTGAATTACGAGGTTTGATGTGACAATATGATAATTTGAAGATGTGAAAATTAGTGAGTGAACCAGTGCAGACCATTGCCCACCAACTGAACAACAGAGTAACTATAAACTGAACAACTAACAAAGAATGAAAGTAACCGAACATATAGCACAAGCCAAGAATACCCTTTTCTCTTTTGAAGTATTGCCACCGCTGAAAGGACAGAATTTCAAAGCCTTATCTGACAACATCGAACCCCTTATGGAGTTTAATCCACCATTTATCGATGTGACCTACCACAGAGAAGAGTATGTTTATAAGAAGCGAGAAGCTGGACTGCTGGAGAAAAAGACTACCAGAAAGCGTCCAGGTACTGTTGGTATTTGCGCAGCGATTAAGAACAGGTTTGATGTGGACACAGTACCGCACATCATTTGTGGAGGCTTCTCAAAGGAGGAAACAGAAAATGCATTGATTGACCTAGATTTCCTTGGTATCGAAAATGCATTGGTGTTGCAAGGCGATGCGATCAAAACGGAAGCACGATTTGTACCGGAAAATGATGGACATAAATATGCGTCAGATCTATTGCAGCAAGTAAAGGAACTGAACAATGGAATCTATATTGATGAAGAGCTTGAAAATGCCAATCATACCAACTTCTGTGTGGGCGTGGCAGGTTATCCAGAGAAGCACTTTGCGGCACCTAATCTAAAAACGGATTTGAAGTACCTCAAGAAAAAAGTAGAATTGGGAGCTGATTACATTGTCACCCAGATGTTTTTTGACAATCAAAAGTACTTTGACTTTGTGAATCAATGTAGAGATGCAGGTATCACAGTTCCTATCATCCCAGGGCTCAAACCTATTACGACACTCAGTCAAACGACCGTATTGCCCCGTGTATTCTATATAGACATCCCAGAAGCGCTGGCAGATGCAGTGGAGGGGTGTAAGGACAACAAGGAAGCCAAGCAAGTAGGCATAGAGTGGGCGATCCAACAGTCCAAAGAACTCATGGAATTCGGAGTACCTGTATTGCACTACTACTCCATGGGCAAGTCAGATGTGGTGTATAACGTGGCGAAGGAATTGTTTTGATTAAAGTGGATGTTTTTTATGTAAAAAATACTTTAGATTGGACATTATAAACAAATGAAAAATTTAACAGACATATTAAATATTGACTCTGAAGCTGTAGTAAAGGAATTCAGAAAAGGACAAATGCTCCAGCTTGCTGGAGATTCCAAGGCTTCAACTTTTTACGTTAAGAAAGGACTGCTAAGAAGTTACATCATTGACAGTAAGGGAAAAGAGCATATTTTTATGTTTGCCCCAGAAAATTGGATCATTGCCGATGTAGAGGCGCTAGAATTTAATGAGCCTGTCCAACTTTTTATTGATTGTTTAGAAGACACAGAGG
>Ga0209634_1000403_pt1 | contig 33662 bp, 40 predicted proteins | sample LinPmetageLP40_FD_184043 | JGI IMG/M metagenome (GOLD analysis project Ga0209634, IMG submission 184043) | Marine viral communities from the Pacific Ocean - LP-40 (SPAdes) (version 2) | ecosystem: Environmental > Aquatic > Marine > Oceanic | place: Pacific Ocean | collected 2010-08-26 | reverse complement strand
GAATTAAATAGTCTAGCTTTGGAAAATGATAAATCAGAAACCAGATCTAATTTTAATTTTTTTACTGATGCAATTAATTATTAGTGTGTTTGTTTATTAATAATATATATATATATATATATATATATATATTATGTATAAATCAATTATATTGGCAAATGTTCTTTGTTTGACAATTACCTTATATATTTATATTACTAATAATATTAATAAAACTGTTTATGATAAGTCATATTATATTAAAACATATTTTAGAATTATACTATATTCATTAATATTACTTTATCTTAATAATTATATAAAAACTTTTGATGTTAATGTTCAAGAAATTTTAACGGGTAGTCCTGAATTTTAATATTGTTTTTTTACGTTTATAATAGGTCCTTTTTTAGCTCTGATTTCGCTGAGTGAAATTTCATTTTCATCATTATCAAAATTTGGATTATAATTTTGACTATGATATTGCCAAAATTCACTTGCACCTATCTGAAAATCATCATGAGGGTCCGCTTTATACCAAAAGACCTGGTCTTCTAATTTATTACTTTTAGCATTATTATTTATAACTAAACATTCAAAATCTTCGGTGCATTGATCCATAACTTGACAAAAAAAATCAAATGATGGAAACATTCCGGCATATTGTTCATATAGTCTTTTTCTATTAGACATATAATTTTCTCTGAGTAAAAAAACAAAATCAATATTTGTTCTTAAATTAGGTGGAATACCTAATGCATATTGCATTGTTATTAAAAACATTATTTTATAATGTCTACCATTCATAAAGAGTGAGCGAATATTTTTATTATTAACCCAAGATTTATCATATAAACAATCATCTAATATAAGAAAAGCTCTTGGGTCAATATTAGAGTTTCCAGTTTCTTCTACTTCTTTATTAATACTTGAGACAACTTTTTTTTGTCTTTTTAAAACATTTGAAATAATTTCAGGTTTGTATTCACCGTGAATAAATATACTTGGCATTATTTTAGAGTAGAACGCGTTTGCACCCTCAGTTCCAGATATAACTGTTCCAACAGGAACATTTTTATGATAATAAAGTAAATCTTTAACAAGAAAACTTTTTCCTGTTTCACGTTTACCTATAAGAACAACTACTTTATCATCAGAAATCATATTCATATCGAATTTTTTTAAATCTAATGAAGACATATTAATATTAAGTATATTTTAAATCATACTACCTTGACGCAAAACACAATTTTAACTATAATTTTATAGGTTTTCTGTCTATAATATTTAAATGAGATTTTATTTAATTTTAATAATTATAAGTGTTATATTATCATTACTACCTTTTTGAATTGTATAATTGATTAATTTATTTATAATTTGATTATCAATAGTATGTTTATTTAATATATTTATAACATTATTTATATCAATAAAATCATGAAATCCATCAGTTGAAAATATTATATAGGAATCAGATAATCTATTAAAATAATTTATAGAAGGTATGACTGATATAGCAGACAAGATTCCATCATATTTATCATTATAAATTTTATATTTATAATCACCTATAGATCTGGAAAAAGATAAAGAACTATCTATTCTATTATTAGTTATATCATATGATTTTTTTATTCTTAAGGACTCACTTTTATTATTAGGTCTATGTATTATACTATTATGTATTATACTATTATTTTTTACATATACCATGTTTGAATCACCCAAATTTATATGATAAATATATTTTGTTGATAAAATTACAATAGACAATGTGCTACCTTGATTTTTAAATTTTTTAAACTTATTATCTAAATATAAAAAAAATTTATTTATTTTTTTTTCAAATATTTTTTTAGATACCAATTTATCGTCGAATAATAAAACTATATCATATAATATATTTAAATTTTTACTTAAGTTATTTGAAATATCACTTCCACCATGTCCATCAGCTAAAGATATAATAATTAATTCTTTATATTCATCAATATAATAAAAATCTTGCATATGACATCTATTACCTATAGTATTACCTACAAAAATATCTAGATTTATATTTGAATATAAATAATTATTTATTGATATAGCTTTTTTTTCTAAATATTCTGAGTTTTGCATTACAATATATATTATAGATAGGTTTAAACAAATAAATAAATTAATTTATTTATTTAAATGACTGAAATATATAATTATTTAGGACTTAAACCTATTAATAAAAATCTTAGTTTAACAAAGATTAAAAAAAAACTACCTGTAAATAAAATATCAAATTATAATTGCATATTAAAACTTTTTTCAGAAAATAATCTAACTTATAAAACATTAAATAATGAGAATTCAATAATTAAAATTATTAAAAAAAAAAAAAATATTAATATCAATGGTAGTATTTATAAATGTGTAATTAAATCCAAAACAAAATATAAATATAAAACTATTTTTATAAAAGAATCACCACTATTCAATTTACAATTATTAAATATAGATCTACTAGATTTAGAAAATTATAATTATACTTTTAAGAAAAGTATTGTAATGGACTATTTAAATAGTAAAGATAGTTCTGCAAATATAGAATTATTTTGTTCGTATATAACATCAAAATTAGTTGAAAAGAATATATCCCCACATTTTTCTTTATTTTATGGATCTAACTATGTTGAAATGAATAAATTTACTTTTGAAATTTCTAAAGAATGGTTAGATATTAATCTAGATATTTTAGAAAAAAAAAATATTAAAGTTTTTAAAAATCAAAACAAATATTATTTAGAAAAAAAAAATTTACCATGTATACTAATTTACTTAGAAAAATTAAAAATTGATTTATATGATTATATAGAAACTAAATTATATATACCTGAAGAAGAATGGACTTCATATTTATTTCAAATTATATGTGCATTATCTATTATGCAAAAATATTTTAACTTACATCATAATGACCTACATCTATCTAATATAATGTGTAATTATACTAAAAACGAATATTTATATTATAAATATAATAACATATATTATAAAGTTCCTACATATAATAAAATTATTAAAATAATAGATTGGGGAAGAGCCTCATATAATTTTAATAATTTTAAATCAAATAATTACTGTTTTTCAGTTAATGGAGACGCTTTTGGGCAATACTATAATAATAGAATTAATAATAAGGGTAAATACAGTGAAAATTATAATTCTTCTTTAGATTTATATATATTATCTAGAAATTTAATTAATATAGATAATTTTCCTAAAAAAGGCAGATTATATAATTTGATTAAAAAATGGATAAATTACGAAATTGATGAAATAGATAATATAACGTTTAATGATTATGTCTATGGTGTTAAAAAAGCATTTAGATGTATTCCTTCAGAACAAATAAAAAGTTCTATATTTAAAAAATATATTGTCGATAAAAATGAAATTAATAAAACAGATAGAGTTTTTCCATTGTAATCTATTCAGATTGATTTTCTTTTTGTTTAAGCCATGGATCTTTTTCATTTAATGTTTTTTCTATAGAATTTTCATTTTCATTTTCATTTTCATTAGATGTTTCTATTTTTTTTTGAGCCTCATTTTTTACATGATCAACATTTTCTCTAAAATGTTTATCCTTTGCATCTTTATTTTCTTGATATTTCTTAACCAGTTCATTTAGGTCTTTTTCTCCATATTCTTGATTTTCTATACTATCAGGATTAGGGTCCCAAGGAAGCCAATATCCCACTTGTCCTACAAAAACATTAAAATATTTATCCATAGATTGAAATTGTTTAGCTCTTGTTTCTGCTTCTTGAATCGTATCATATACACCTCTAACTTTAACACCTCTTACAGATGTATTAAAATCATTTTTTTCATCAAATTCTCTAGAATATCTTTCTCTGTTATTATATAAAAAATCTTCGTATTTATCAGCGATATTATCTAAATATTCTTTATCTAGATTAATATTTTTTTCACTAACCAAATCTTCTAAATATTTTTTTACTAAAAACAAATTTTTATTTTCTAAAATTTTATCAGGAGATACAAATGATAAACATACGTAATTTTGTCCTCTGATCGGGGGGTCATTTTCTAAAAAATCTTTTTCTAAAGTCATTATAAATATTTAAATTAATAAATCTTTAAGTAAAAAATATATAAAATAATTTTCTATTTATAATATATAAATGGAAAGAGTTCAGAGAGAAATAACAGAATTGCAATCCGCATTTGATATTCAAGAAGTTTTAAAAAGAGCTGTTAAATATTTAATTGAAGGAGGGGCTGTTGCAATCGCTGCCTATTATATCCCTAAAAGAAAAATGAATTTAGAAGAAGTAGCAATGATAGCTATAACCGCTGCTGCTACTTTTGCTGTATTAGATATGTATGCCCCAAGCATAAGTGGAGCAGCAAGACAAGGTACTGGATTTGGTATAGGTGCAAATCTCAGTGGATTTCCTAAATTAGCTTAAACATTTTAATTTAAAAAAAATAAATTAAATTAAATTGTTTTTATAAATTCCCATTTTAAATCTTTACAAATTAATTTCCATAATTTATCTTGTTCTGCTAATTTTTCTCTAGATTTTAATAAATTGAATTCTTTCAATAACTCATCAATTTCTAATAATTGTAAAAATTTATATAAAACATAAGAATAAGAAAGAAAATTACTTCTATTATTAGGACAATGTCTTATCCAAGGTTCTTGAATTTGTTTAAACATCAATCTTAGTTTAATTTCAATATCTCTATGAATAACTGGGGGAGAAATACCACTTAATCTATTAATTATATGAGGAACATGTTCATAAAATTTATTATATCCTAATTTTTTTAATATATCTCTTAATTTAGTGACTTTTAGATTAGTAATATCTAAATATTTTTCTTTTTGTAATTCTTTTTTTATTAATTCATAAATTTCTTTAGGTATATCAGTGCTTTCTTTTGCTTGTAATTGTGCTAACCATTCGTTAAAATGATTTATTCTTTTGTAAGCAAAATAACTAATTTCTTTAGGTGGTTCTTTGAATGATGGTCTATCTATATCAAATATTACAGTTTTCTGAATTCCACAGTTTCCACAAACGATAGTCCCATCATTTTCATATAAAGTTTTTTCTACATTACAGATTTCACAAATTTCATAAATATTAGATGTTAAATTATCATTGTCTATTTTATTAAAATATTTGTTTAAAATATTAGATTTATTATATTTTTCACTTATTTGTTTTTTATTACAGTTGAAATATTTTAATATTGACCCAGGATCTGAATTTTTAAATTGTTCCTTAGAATTATCATAATAATTATATAAAGCGTGGTTATTTTTTAATAAATAATTATTTATATTTACATTATTTTCTATATCACTTATTTTTTTTTTTAAATTTTCTATATTTTCTTCTAAAACTAATTTGTCTTCTAGAATTTTATCTGAAAATTGTTTAGATAAAGATTTTACATAAATATTATACTGTGTATGCATTTTTTCTAATTTTTTTTTCAACTTTGGTAATTCCTGCTTTTCAGTTTTAAACTTTTTTAAATTTTTATTTAAATCATCATCAATTGTAATATTAACTTTAAATGATTTCATAATATATTATTTAAAAATATTCTTTAAATAATATTCGTAAAATAAAATTATGATTAATATAATAATATAATATTAAATGGTTAATAATATTACTACTAATGACCTATATAAAATGTTTTTTATATATAACGCAGTATTAGATGGATGGACAGTTAAATCGTATAATAATAAATTTGAATTTATAAAATCAAAAAATAATATAGATGATAACATAAGTATGGATAATTATATTGAAATATTTATTAAAAATAACCTTAAATTAGTAACATAAGCAATATTGATACTATATTAATAATATATATTTAAAAATTATATTATTTAGAATTATTTGCGTTTTTGAAAAATTATTTTCTGTTTATATATTATAATTATAAATGGGTGGTGGTTTAATGCAATTAGTAGCCTATGGCGCTCAAGATATATATCTTACAGGTAATCCTCAAATAACTTTCTTCAAAGTTGTATATAGAAGACACACAAATTTTTCCATGGAATCAATTGAACAAACATTTAATGGAACTCCAGATTGGGGCAGAAAGGTGACATGTACTATTTCAAGAAATGGTGATTTAATTCATAGAGTTTATTTACAGGTTCAATTACCTGAAATTGCCGTTAATGAAGAAAATAGAGATTTTCATTGGATAAATTGGGTCGGTCATAAATTAATTAAATCAGCAGAAGTAGAAATTGGAGGACAACGTATAGATAAACATTATGGAGATTGGTTACATATATGGAATGAATTATCACAACAACCTGGTTTACAATCTGGATATGCTAGAATGGTAGGAAATGCTCCAGCTTTAGTTTATCCAGTTCAAGGAGAACAAAGCAAACAATCAACAACTTTATATATTCCACTTCAGTTTTGGTTTTGCAAAAATCCTGGATTAGCTTTACCATTAATTGCACTTCAATATCATGAAGTTAAAATTAACTTAGAATTTGATTCTTGGTCTAATTTGACTTTAAGTAAGCCAAGAGGTAATGACTCAAGAAATGGCAATTGGCCCGCAGTTCCTAATTCTGGTGAACCCGTTCCTATGCAATCAGCAAGTTTGTGGGTAGACTACATATACTTAGATACTGATGAAAGACGTAGATTTGCCCAAGTTTCACATGAGTATTTAATAGAACAATTACAACATACTGGTGATGAAACAGTATCATCAAGAAACACTAAAATAAAACTCAATTTTAATCATCCAGTTAAAGAACTTGTTTGGGTTGTTCACTCAAAGAAAAACGAAGATAGAAATCAATGGAGTAATTTCTCAGACATTGTAGACAATACATTTTTAACAGGAAATACGCAAGATGAATTAGGTGGAGGTTTAATTGATTCTAATTTAGGAACAAATATACCAGTTAATACTGTTGATAATGAATTAGGTATGTTTGAACCTACAGAATTAGGCACTTTAAATGAAGTTGGAAATACTATTATAGGAGAAGATTTATTAGGTAGAGTCGATGTAGTTGGTAATAATCCAACTGAAAAAGCTAAATTACAATTAAATGGACATGATAGATTTGCTGAACGAGAGGGTAGTTATTTTAACTATGTTCAACCATATCAACATCATACCAATGTTCCAGCTTTAGGAATAAATGTGTATTCATTTGGATTAAAACCTGAAGAACACCAACCATCTGGAACATGCAATATGTCAAGAATCGATAATGTTTCATTGAACTTAACCTTATCACAAAATACATTTGAAGATGTAGATGCAAACGGAAATACTAAGAATGTCTCTGCCAAAGTTAAAGTATACGCTACAAACTATAATGTATTGAGAATTATGAGTGGTATGGGAGGTCTTGCCTACTCCAACTAAAATTTTTATATCAAACTATTATTTATTTTATATTTTAAATATAAAATAAATTATTTTTTAATAAAGGATTAAATATCAATTAAATCATTATTCAGATGCATTTAAATTTTCTGTTGTTCCACCGGAAGTCTCTTCAGATGCATTTAAATTTTCTGTTGTTCCATCGGAAGTCTCTTCAGATGCATTTAAATTTTCGGTTGTTCCATCGGAAGTCTCTTCAGATGCATTTAAATTTTCGGTTGTTCCATCGGAAGTCTCTTCAGATGCATTTAAATTTTCGTTAGAAGTCTCTTCAGATACATTTAAATTTTCTGTTGTTCCATTAGAAGTCTCTTCAGATATATTTAAATTTTCGGTTGTTCCATCGAAAGTGTCTTTAGATGCATTTAAATTATTTAATTGTTCTGAATTAGTTTCATTTTTCAATAAATTTTCTAAAGAACTATCCATCATTTTATATATATTTTCTGAAAAATCTCTTGGATTATCTAATGAAAATCCGGAATCAAGTATAGATGAATTATATAATATATTAATGTAGTATTCTATTAATCTATTTGTATTTTCATTATTACTTTTTAAAATATTATTTAATGAAATGATCATATTATGATTTGGATTTAATTCGAACGTTTTTTTAGGTGACATAAATTGTGACATTTGACTATTTCCTAGAGTCTGAGCCTTCATAATTCTTTCCATATTTGCTGACCAACCGAATTCAGCTGTAACTAAACAACATGGGGCATTAGTAATTCTATTAGATATACTTACATTTTCAATATTTGTTTTTAATACTTCCTTAATTTTTAAACACAATGGTTCAAAATCTTTACTTATCGTTTCTAAATTTTTCTTTTCTTCTTCAGTTTCTCCTAACTCCAAATTAACTTTTGTTACTGATAATAATTTCTTATTTTCATATTCAGTTAAATATTGTAACATATATTCGTCAATGGCATCTGTCAAAAACAGAACATTATAATCTTTGTTTTTAAGTTTTTCTAAAAAGGGTGAATTAATTACTTTACTAATACTTTCACCTGTTATGTAATAGATTCCAGGCTGATTTTCTTTCATATTAGAAATATAATCATCTAAACTTAATAATTTGTCAACTTTTTTTAAACTGTTAAATCTTAATAATTTAGTTAATCTATTTCTGTTTTTTTCATCTTCATGTATGCCTAATTTAATATTTTTTGAAAATTCTTTATAAAAATTATTGTAATCTTCTTCAGATTCAGATAAAGACTCTAATGTATTTAAAACTTGTTTAGTAACTGATTTTCTGATTAAATTAATTGTTTTATTTTCTTGTAACATTTCTCTAGAAACAGTTAATGGTAAATCATCTGAATCTATAATACCAGTAACAAAATTCATATAATCTGGTATAAGTTCGGGACAATCATCACAGATAAATACTCGTTTAACATATAATTTTATCTTATTTTTATTATTATTATTTGTTTGAAACATATCCATAGGGGCTCTTTTAGGTATAAACAAAACACCTTTAACATCTATATTTCCTTCAACTTTGAAATGTTTATATCGTAAACAATCATCAAAATCATTGGATAAATTTTTATAAAATTTATTGTATTCTTCTAAAGATACTTGGTCTGAAGATTTAATCCATATTGGTTCTTGTTCATTAAGTTTTTCCCATTCTTCATAAGTTTCCGTAATTTTATTCCTAATTTTTTTTTCTTCAGATTCTTCAACATCCTCTACTAAACCTTCTTTATTAGCAGTATTTTCATCATCTACACCTTCTTCAGTATTTTCAATTTCTCTTGTTTTTGTAACAAGTAAATTAATAGGATACGTAATATATTGTGAATGCTGTTTAATTATTTCTTTAATTTTACCTTCTTCTAAATAATTTAATGCATCTTCTTTTACAAAAATAGTTATAGATGTCCCTCTATCTTTTTTTTCAAGATTTTCTTTTATAATATATTCCCCATTACCATCACTTATCCATGAAAATCCAATATTTTTGTCTTTTTTTGTATTAACAATAACTTTTTCTGCTACTAAAAATACTGAATAAAAACCTACACCAAATTGACCTATTAAATTTAAATCATTTTTAGATTCAAGGGTTTTTAAAAAATTTTTAGTCCCTGACCTGGCTATAGTGCCTAAATTATTTAATAAATCTTCTTCGGACATACCTAGCCCTGTATCTTCTATAGTCAATAATTTATTCTCTCTATCAATTTTCATATTGATTTTATAATCTTCGTTATTGGATTCATTGTTTTGAAGATTTTCATAACGTATTTTATCTAATGCATCAGATGAATTGGATATTAATTCTCTCAAAAAAATATCTCTATTACTATAAAAAGTATGAACAATTAAATGCATTAATTGTTGAATATCCGCATCAAAAGCGCATTTTTTTTCATTAGTTTCAATTTCCATTATGATTATGATATAATGTATTGTATTGTCTTTAAATATTTTAACTTTTAAATAAATTTGACAAAAATTATTTAAAAGTATAAGAAATAAATGGAAATTAGTTATAATGGAATATCCCTATTTTTGAAAAAAAATCAATTTGAATCAGATGATACTTTTAATAGAAGAGCTTGGTTTATAATAAAACAAGAACCTAAAAATTTAAAAGAATTAAATAAAATAATTGATTATTCTTTATTTTGGATAAATATAGAATATTATAATTGTAAATATAATGATTCTATTACAGATAAAATATTAGAACTTAAGAAAAATATATATAAATAATGTTATTTTTCTGTAAATATCACAAGCTTGTTAACGATTAACCAATAAGTAATAAATGAAACAATAATCAAAAAAGATATTCTTAAATATCTTAAATTTATTAAATTCTCACTTAACCCGTCTAAATAAAGTAATAAATTCAATATTAGTAAAATTGAAACTATTTTGATTAAATCATTCATTAAATGAATATATTCATCTGAAATTTTTATTTTATATAATGAATTCATATATATGTATATATATTATTATATAATAAATATAGCACATGTGTTTATATTTTAAAATTATTTTATTAATTAATTAATAATGGTTAATACAAGTACAATTATTATTGTTGCACTAATTTTTTTAACATTTGTAGTAAACTATCTAGAAATAAAAAAAAATAATTCGATATTATATGAATTAATTGATAATATTAAAGAATTAAGGACAATTTCTTATCCAAAAAAAAATTATATTCAAAATAAAGAGCCATTGGTTCAAAATCATATTGTGCAAAAACCTATTAATGTTACCAAAAAAGAAGAGATAGAAAATGTATTAAACTATGAAGTATCATCAAATGATACAAAAGAAATAGAAGAAGAAATAAGGCAATATGAAGAAGAATTAAAGAAATTAGATAATAATAATAATGATATTATAAGTAATTCTTCTGTTTCATTAAATAATAATAATGATATTATAAGTAATTCTTCTGTTTCATTAGATAATATAAGAGAACAAATAAATAATTTAGACCATAATAAAACAGAATTAGTTAATTCTGAAAAAAACTCTCTAACATCTGAATCAGAGATTTCTAATATAAATAACAATCAAAATATATCTAAATTTAAAACAAATAACTTAGAGAATAATCAAAATCAATCTGATATAAAATTAGATAATTTTAGTAACAATCAATCTGAAACAGAATTGGATAACATTAGTAACAATCAATCTGATACAGAATTAGATAACAATCAAAATCAATCTGGAACAGAAGTAAATAATTTAGAAGAAAGTCAAATTTCTGATACAGAAGCTGATAAATCAAGTAACAATAAAAATCAATCTGGAACAGAAATAGATAATTTAGAAGAAAGTCAAATTTCTGATACAGAAGCTGATAAATCAAATAATAATCAAACTGAATTAGACATAACTGATTTAGATTCAAAAATTGAAAATTATTTAAAAAAATACACACTCAAAGATTTAAAACAGGTTTGTAGAACAAATTCTATTTCAGTACGAGGTACAAAACAATTATTAATAACTAAATTATTAGACAATAATATTTTGTTATAATTTAATTTTTATAGAAAAAAATATTCTAATATAGTATAATGAGTTCATGTTATAAAACTAGTAATAATAAATATTTTAAATGCCCTCCCATGATGAGTGATGGAAGACATTTTACAGATTATAGGCCAAATTGCCAAGTCAACAATTTAATGAAAAATAATCAAAATATGACTACTTCTTTTCAATATAGACAATATTTAACTCATAGTGCACAAAAATTAATGGATATGAATCGTGCGTATGCTTGTCAAAAAAATTGTTGTAGTCCTTGCACAGTTACTGCTTTAGATGAGAAAACAATGAAAGTATGTAATAAAAACAGTTGTATACAAAAAATAAATAATGTGAGTGGTCTAGGTCAAGGAAGAGTATACAGTAGTAGCAAACAAAATAGAAATACTATAGACCAACCTTATAATTGTTGTGCTAAAAATAATGATTTATTTAATTATTATAATCATATAGATTCAAAAATTCAAGGAGAATTTATTCCTAGATTATCTCACCCAGGTGGTGGTAGATTATTGGGTGGGGGTGACCCTGATGCATTTAATATGTAATCAATATTTAATATTATAGTTATTTCTAAAATATTATCTATATATATTATAATGTGTGATATTTGGAAAAAAAATTATTCTAAGGAAATATCTTGTGAAGGGCTTGTTTTAGATTCAGGAGATGGTGAATACACCGTAAAAGGAACGATGAATTCTTTAGGAAATTCTAATATAATGTATTGGGCACCCAATCCACCAACTTATTGTTCTAGTTATAGTGGTTCCGGTTTACCATATCCTAATCCTAATATAGCTTATGAAAATACGCAAAATAGAGGTTTAGTTAAAACTTCTAATGGTAAATTTGAATTCAAATTAAGATATCCTAACTCATATTATATAGGATTAGGTTCTGTATATGTTAAACCAGTGTGTCATATCAAAATATGTGGTGATAAAAATTCAAAAATCCATACAATAGAATTAGGTAATGGAATACCATTTAGAATGTTAACCTACCAACAAACACCATTAACAGTATCTAGAGATTCACCAAATTTTTATAAAGGTGGTTTTGAATTACCTGTAAGAACACAGGAGCAAGTTCTGAGAGATTCTGGATATCCAGAAGAGAATAAAATGCCTAATAATTTTTGGGGACTCAGACCTCCATCTTGTTAAATTATAAATTAATTTGATATTTAAACATGAAATTTAATACAAATAAATCATGTTTAAATATATAAAAGATCCAATATATGATTCCTATCTAAAATTTTCTTTAGAAGAATATCAATTTATAGATACTACAGAGTTTAAAAGACTTAAAAATATTAAACAATTAGGTAGTCTGGACCATGTATTTCCAGGAGCCACTCATAATAGATTTAGTCATAGTTTAGGAGTGGCTTGTTTGGCTGAAAGTTATGTTAAAAGCATATATGAAAATTCGGATATAAGATTAAATGACTCAAAAAAAAAAATAATACGAAATCTAAAAATTGCAGGATTATATCACGACATTGGACATGGACCTTTCTCACACGTTTTTGATAACATTGTTTTACCAAAAATATGTGGAAACAATTTCTTAGAACATGAGAAAAGGTCCTGTAATATTTTGGAAAATGTGATTAAAAGTTTAAAATTAAAAAATTTTAACGGATATGATATAGATTTTATAAAAAATGCTATAGAACCTGAGATTAATACTGAAGATTATACTTCTCAGATTATAGCTAATAAAGTAAATTCAATAGATGTTGACAAATTTGATTATTTAGTTAGAGACCCATATTATATAGGATTTAACTATAATTTTAATTATCAGAGATTATATAATAAGACTAAATTAATTGATAGTAAAATTTATTATCATCATACGGTAGCCAATGATATTTATGATTTATATTTTACAAGATATAAATTTCACCGTGAAATATACAATCATAAAACAGTAAAATCTATAGAATTAATGATAGCGGATACTTTATTAGAAGCAAATGACGTTTACAACTTTGGTTCGATAATCAACACTGAGGATTTTTTGGATTTAGATGATACAATTTTAACTAGAATCAAATATAATCCAGATAAATCACTAGATAATTGTAGACATTTATTAAATAGAATTACTAAACGAAATCTCTATAAGAAAATATTTGATATAAGTTCGGATGATATAGAATTAGCTAATGATTATTTATCTGATAATTTTCCCGACTATAAATCTGATGATTTTCATGTTGTTAAATTACATTTTGATTTCTGTAACAAAAATAATAATCCTTTTTCTAATATACAATTTTATAATAATTCGGGTGTAATTAATCATGATGAAGTTAATATAAGAAAATTGATACCAACTGATTTTAGAGAAAATCAGATAATTATATATAAAAAATAATTTAAATTAGATTCAAAATACTTATCTTATATTAAAAATAATAAATGATTACTAATTAGATGTCAAAGAAAATATTGTCAATTGATGTAGGTATTAAAAATTTAGCTTACTGTATTTTAGAAAAAAAAGATGATAAATTTAATATTTGTAATTGGGATATTGTAAATATTTTAGATGAGAAATTAGAAAATCAACCTAAATGTCAAAACATATTGAAAAACAAAATATGTAGTAAAATAGCTAGTTATTCTTTAAATACAGAACCCTTAGTTTATTATTGTGACAAAAAAACATGTGAAAAAAATATCAATCAAAAATATCCAAAATGTAAATCTAAAAAATTAAAAAAAATAACGTCTAAAAACACGAGTATTTTAGAATTAGGTTCTATATTACTTCGAAAATTAGATAAAAAAAAAGAAGTATTATTAGATGTAGATGAAGTTGTTATTGAAAATCAGCCAGTTTTGAAAAATCCAACTATGAAATCAATTCAAATAATATTATACACATACTTTATAGAACATGGATACAATATTGATGGAAGGATTAAAAATATAGTTTTATTTTCTGCAAGAAATAAATTGAAATTATACGATGGTCCTAAAGTCGAATGTCAAAAAAAAAACGACTATGACAAACGTAAATTTTTATCTGTTGAATACACAAAATACTATATAAAAGATGATTTAAAAAATAATAATTTTTTTTTAAAACATAAAAAAAAAGATGATTTAGCAGATAGTTTTATTCAGGGATATTATTATTTATTTAAGGACAAATAATTATCTAGCTGGTGGAACGTATAATATTCCACCTTTAGTCCATAATTCGTTTGGCCCTCTTTCAGGTAAGATACCAGTGTCAGCCAGATTTCTCTTATAACTTTCACCATAGTTTCCAACTTGCTTGATGATTCTTAAGCTCCATTCTTGATCTAGGCCCAATGCTTCTCCTAATTCACCTTCTGCCCCAACTAATCTTCTAATTTGTGGGTTTTCTGAAGATTTCATCATATCAGCATTTTTAGATGTAACTCCATATTCTTCAGCTTCAACCATTACGTTCAGACACCATCTTACTATGTCTTCCCAAACTGCATCACCTTGTCGCACTACAGGTCCTAGAGGCTCTTTAGAGATAGTCTCTGGCAAAACAATATGGTCATCAGGGTTAGACATTTTAGTTCTTTGTGCTGCTAGACCACTTTTATCAGTTGTGTAAGTGTCAAATCTACCGTAGTCATAAGCTGCAACAATTTCATCAGCTTTATCAAAAGCAACTACCTCATAAGAAATCCCTCTTGAATTAAAGAAGTCTCTCATGTTTAAATCTACTGAAGTGCCAAGGCTAGTACCTACTGACACTCCATTTTTGAATTGGTTTATAGAAGTAATTCCTGAGTCTTTTCTTACCATGAAACCTTGACCATCATAGAAGTTTACACCCACGAAAGTTAACCCTATATCAGCATCTCTTAAAAGTGTCCAAGTTGTGTTTCTTGATAAGATGTCAATCTCATTAGAAGTTAAAGCTGTAAATCTTTCTCTAGCATTTAAAGGTGTAAATTTAACCTTATTAGCATCCCCAAGAACAGCCGCAGCCACTGCTCTTCCTATATCTACATCGATTCCAGTCCAATTCCCGGCAGCATCCGTATTAGAGAATCCAGGTAAGCCCTGTGATACACCTAGTCGAACATATCCTTGTTTAAGGGTTCTTTTAAGTGTTTTTGAGTATTTTTTTGCCCTGGATAAATTTTTTTTTTCATTTTGTTCTATTAAATTCACAATATTCTTAAATGTTTGCATTATATATATATATATATTTCTAAAGTCTTCAAATTAAATTTTTAGAAATATTTTAAGATTTTATTTTATATTAAAAATTTAATGTAACCTCATAATATATTTTCATAAGAATTATTAAATAAATCATTGTATTAAAAAATCTCATATACTCTATAATTTTAATATTGTATTTATTACCAAAAAACTGATTTTTTTGATACCTTACTTGAAACTCTGTCAGTATCTTTCGACCTTACAAAATAACACATATTATTGGAAATTAATATTTTCCCTTTTGTATATTTTCTATAAGATTTCCAGAAAATTTAATCATTATAAATAAAGTTTGATGAATATAATTAAAATTTTTATATAAAAATAATTTGCGGATAACAAATAAAAAAAGTTTCTAAGTTGAATTAATATGAATAAAAATATAAATCTTAATAATTCCAATACAAATGATAAAATTGATAATGATAATATTAATATAAATAAAGTTTCTTCTGTAGAAAATTATGAATTACGGTCAGATGAAGAAGTAAAATCAGGAAATGCGAATATAGGTTTAGATTTATTGGTAAATCCTGAAAAAGCTAAAATAAAATCTAATAACTCAAATGAACAAATAGGTATTAATTTAAATGATATTGATTCTCACAAAGAAAGTCAAGGTAATATAAGTGAAATCAATTTATTAGACGAAAATTATGGTGATAAGACATCTAGATTAAATGAGCAAGAATTAGAAGAATTAGTAGATGGAAATGACAATGATTTTTATAATAAAAACTTAAATAATATTGACAATGGTCATAATGATAATATTTCAATTACATCAAAAGAATATAGTAATAAAAAATACAATTCATTCAATATAGATTTAAATAAGGATGGATTTAGTAAAGAGAATAAAGAGCCAACCGAATTTCCACACATCGTAAGAGAAGATTATAAAAATAATAAAGTTGAGTCTATTAAAAGTGAAATAGACTATGATGCCTTAAGAAAAGAGAAAGCAGAATTATTATTTAAACTTCAAAAGTTAGAAAGATTAGGTATTACAATGTCAAAAAAATTCAATTTTTCATCTGATATAGACGAAATGAGATTAGAATATGATAGAATTAAAGCAGAAAGAGGCATGGACAGTTCAATTAAATTTCAGAAAAAAATGTTAATGGCATGTGTTACAGGATTAGAATTTTTAAATAATAGATTTGACCCAATGGATATAAAATTAGATGGTTGGTCTGAGAGTGTTCATGAGAATATAAATGATTATAATGAGGTATTTGAAGAATTACATGAAAAATATAAAGATAGAGCTCAAGTTGCACCAGAATTAAAATTGTTATTTATGGTAGGTGGAAGTGCATTTATGTTTCATTTAACAAATACTATGTTTAAATCACAATTACCTGGAATGGGAGATATCATGAAACAAAATCCAGAATTAATGAAACAATTTGCAAGTGCGGCAATGAATACAATGTCTAATGATGGAAATAGTGCAGCAACATTTTTTAATGGTCAAATGCCTAGCAATACTAATAAAGAATCAGATACTATAAGTATAGAATCTAATACTGTAAAAAGAAAAATGCAACCTCCCACTGGTGTAGATGAAATTCTTAATAATTTAAAGTCAAATAGCTATCAAGATGATAAAACTAAAGGAATATCATTGAATATAAATTAATTATAGTTTACCTTCATTTTTCAGTTTAAAATATGCTGCTTCAATCTCTTTTGGAGATAATTTACCATCATTATCTAAATCTAATGATGTAAAAGTTTGGGGAAGCACACAATAATCACTTTCTGTATTAAATAAGTTTAATACAAATATTATAAATGTAGATGTAATTACAAGTGATGCTACTAAATCACGCGTTCCAATAAATGCGATTGTGAATATAAGTAATCTACGTAACAATTTACTACTTAAAAATTTTTTATGACTTTGAACCAAATCCATTTCTATATATCTGGCTCCAACATTCAATAATATCATTAAAAATCCATAAACATATTTATTATTATTAAACAAAGTAATAAAGGTGTTTATCTTATTCATTAAATATTATAATATTTTATTTTTATTTTATTTTTTTGGTATAAATTTTTCAAGTTGATGCATTGCCTTATGTAGATTAGTAAAATTATCATTTAAATGTTTTGATTTTCTTAGGTTTTTTTTTTTTGAATAATCTTTAAAGTCTTCTGAGGTATCGGAATCTGAACCAGATGCTTCAGAATCAGACTCTTCAGAATCAGACTCTGTTTCTTCAGATTCACTTTCTGAGTTGTTAGTAAAATTATGATTTTCTTCAGAAGTATTTTCAGTGAAATTTTCTATATTATTTTGTGACTGATTTTCCATCATTTTTATAGAGCTTTCTAAATTAATAGTCACTAAAAAAGTTATGGCTAATAATATAGCTAATTGAGGATTAATTTCTATATAATATACAATCATTAGTAAAGTTAAAATTTTTACAAAAGGCTGATTTTGTAATGATATTATATGTCTGGGCATATACATTATTATACAAGAAACGTATAAGATTAAACTTAATATTAGAATATTATTAGTATTAAAATGAGTTTTATATAATGCGTTTGTATCATTGATTAACGATTTTATATATTCCATATAATTAATATAATATAATAATATTGAATATAATTTAATAAGGGGCATATAAATTATCTTTAGAATTAAAAACATTATTTGATGGAACAAATGGTTCTATGTTTTGATTTTGAAAATCTTCATGGTCTTCACCATCTTTATGACAGCTACTAAATTTTTCAGTAACTCCTGAAATATTAGCAGGTTCGTTATGGTCGTGTGGGTCATCAGGTGATGGTTCATTCGGTAATGGTTCATCATTATCCATTTGACCTTCAGTTAATGAATCATCATTATCCATTTGACCAACAGTTAATGAATCATCATTATCCATTTGGTCATCTTGTTCTTCTCCAATTTGATTATGTTGTTCAAAACTTTCTAATAATTTGTGATTATTTGCTAAATTTAACGTTACAACAAATGCTACCGCTAACATAATAGCCATTTGTGCATTTTTACTAGCAACATAGCCTATCAAAAATACCATTAATACTTTTCCTACTAATGTATCGAAAAATAAAATAACATTATTAGGAAGTGCAGGTGCAGCTAATCCAGCATATAATGCAAGTAACAATGATACAACTGTAGTAAAAGATTTGTTATCAAATAATCTGTCCAAATTTGTATTTATATTATTAACAACTGAATTCATATTATATTATATATTGACAAAAAAAAAATTTATAAATAATATTAATTACCAATTAATTAATCGGTAATTAATTTTTTTTAAAAAGATTATCTTTAAATATATTAAGTATAAATGCCATATTGTTCTGTTCAGGAGGCATGGGGGGGCGATTTCAACGATAATTCGGATAAATTTAATAAAATTGTTCCAGAAAATTCATTCGATAGTGAATATGAAACATCAGATGAATATAATAATATTAATGTTTATAATGACGATGATAGTGAAGTATTTGAATATTCCGATAAATATAAAAAATCTAAAAAAAAAAAGAAAAGAAAAAATTTTTCAAGAACATATAATAGATTAGAAGAACATACTGGACCTGAAACTAGATTACCTATAGATAAAAAATATAATTTACAAGAAGAGAAAGTTACAGAAAATAAAAGTACAAAAGAATCTTATATGAATTTTATTTTAGATGAGAATAAAAAATTAAAAAAAATGCTAAATAATTTAAATAATAGAGAAGAACAAGATAATATATTTGATATTGCATTATTTATTTTTGGAGGAATATTTATAATATTAATTATAGATATTTTAACAAAAAATCTTAAGAGATTTAATTAATTTTGTTTAAAAAATTACTGGATGGATTGTAATCAGTTTTATATCTGAATTTAGGTTTTTCTATAGAAATATTTTCTATAGATTTTTTTTTATTTTCAGGTTTTTTTTTAGAATTGTAAATTTCACTCGGAATATGTTCCCAAGATATAAATAATAAATTTGGGTATGTATAAATAACTTTAAATTGGTTTATTTTAAGTTTATTTATAATATAATTTGCACAATTTAAAGTGTCAAATTTAGGTATGCCAAATATGTATTCTGGTATAACGAAGACACCAAAACTATCACCTTTTTGAGAAATTGTTTTAATTCGATGATAACATCTGTCTAATACTTTTTTATAGATCTGATGTTTGTTTATTTCTTTTTGATCTCTTACGTTATTTAATGAATTAATGTTTAACATTTATTTATATTTAGAATTTAATATTATAAATAATATAATTTAGATTATATTATTTATGAAAATAAAAAATTTAGTTTTAAGTGGAGGTGGCGTTAAAGGAATATGTTATTTAGGTATTATAAAATATCTAGAAGAAAAAAATATAATTAAAGATATTAAAAATATAGTAACATCGTCAGTAGGAGCAATATTTGGATTATTTATTGCTTTAGGCTATACATATTTGGAGCAAAAAACGTTATTAGATGAAATAAAAATTACTAAATTGTTTAATCTTTATAACATAAATATAAATCATTTTACAAATAAATTTGGTTTAGATAATGGAAAAAAAATTGATAAATTTATAAATCTATTAATTTCTAAAAAATTTGGTAAATCTGATATAACTTTTTTAGATTTATATAAAAAAAGTAGTATTAATTTAATTATAACTGGAAGTTGTTTAAATAAACAAGAATTAGTGTATTTTAATTACAAAGATACACCTAATATGCCTTTACAAATTGCTTTAAGAATAACATATTCACTTCCATTTGTTTTTGATAAAGTTACTTATGAAGAAAATATTTATGTAGATGGAGGATTGTTAAACAATTTTCCTATTGACTATTTTAAAAAAAATATAAAGGAAACAATCGGTATTACTCTCACAGGCAAAAAAATATTAAATGATTTACATAATCTAGATAACTATATAATGGCATTAATTTATGCGCCATCATATTCATTTCATAATAAATTACTAAGTAAATATAAAGAAAATATTTGTATTATAGATAGTGATATAGATATATTAGATATTAATTTAAATAAAGAAGAAATATCTATACTTATTAATAAAGGATATAACTGTATTGATAAATTTTTATCTCATATTATATTATAAATAAAATGGACTTTTTAAAAAATGTTGATATAAGCAAAATTTTAATTCCTGTATTAGCTGTATTTGTTCAAATATATGGATCTAGATTACAACCTAAATTACCTACCAATATAATGAATTTATTTAACAATAATTATTTTAGATTTATAATTATTTTACTGATTACTTATTTGAGTTCAAAAAATTTACAACAATCATTAATAATTACAGTAATATTTTTATTTTTAACTTCATTAGCAACTACACAAGAAAGTTATGAAAATATGATTTCTTCAGCGGAAGGTAAAGTTATAAATGTAGGTTCTGGTGGACCCACAAAAACAATAAGAGTAAATTTTAATTTAGATGAATACAGCATATCTAATGAGCCTTACAATAAACAAAATCCGAATTGGTCAGATAGATTTGACGTAAAAAAAATAAATAGCAATACAATAGAAGTAAAAAGAACAGATGCAAGTGTTCGATGGGGGCAAAATTTACAATTTTTTGCGAAAAGAATTTTAAGTCCTGAAGATATAGGTCATTTATTAGATTGTAAAAATCCTGAATCAATGAGATGTCTCAATTTTTGTTATAATAAAGGTTTAAACAGTTCATTTTGCAAAGATATGTTTCCTAAAGAAGCAAAAGATTGTTTAAATATTACTAATAAAGCAAATAGATTAGATTGTTTTGTAGAAAAATGTAATACTTCAGAAAATATTTCTAAACCATCATGTCAAATATTAAACATAAGAAAATCTGTTCGAGATGAAATTAAAGAAAAAATTAATAAATATAGAAATCCATAAAATAAAATAATTATCTATATAATTATTTTATTATATTATATATACAAGTATGGATATAATTAAAAAATTTTTAAATCCTGAGGTTTTATTAAAAAACACATATATGGCGTCACTATTATCTATTTTTTTAGCCATGTATGGTCCTAGATTACAACCTAAATTACCCAGTCAACTCAGAAATGTATTTAACAATGATTTATTTAGAGTTTTAGTTATATTTTTAATTACTTATATGGCTTCAAAAAATATCGAATTAGCTATAACAATTACAGTTATATTTTTAGTAACATTAAATTTATTACACAATGATCACGTAATAAAATTATTATCTAATGAAGGATTTTCAATTAATGGAACGCCTCTATCAACAACAAATTATGATAAACAGCAAACTAAATTTACAGGTTCTGAAAATTATCCACTAAATGATAACAATGATTTATTAGGTATGAGAACAGATAATGATTATATGAAATACGATGAAATGGACTATGATAAGTTATCTAATTGATGTTTTTGTGTAAAAAATGTAAAAATTTGTTGTAATCTCGTTCGCCATTATATTTTTTATGATCATTTAGTATAAGTGTAGGATAACCATCTATATTTGCTTGCTCTGCTAATTTTGGATTTTTTTCACAATCAATCATATGATACTTAATTTTATGATTATTAATTTTTTTGTGGTTCATTAATTTTTTAAAATGTGGCTTAGCATTAACACAATGAGGACACCAATCTACATAATACATTTTAAAATTATGAGTATTAGATGCATAATCTTCTTTGATATATTTTAGTAAGTTTTTTTTATTATATAAACTATATATAAAAAATAATATAAATATAAAAAAAAATATTTTTAGCATATTATTAAAATCCATTATTGTTTATATAATAATTATATAAATTAATTTTAAATTTAATTTAATTTATAGTATTTCTTTAATATTTTCAGGTAGAGGCTCGATATTTGTATTATAAAATTCCATAATTTCTTTTAAGTTCTGGTATTCTTTTTCTGTAACAAAATTAATAGCAGTTCCTTTTCTACCATATCTACCACTTCTACCTATTCTATGAATATAAGATTCTTTAAATCTGGGAATATCGTAGTTGATAACAATTGAAACTTGCTGTATATCTATTCCTCTAGCAATAATATCTGTAGATATTAGTATTCTAATTTCCCCTGCCCTAAATTGACTCATAATTTTATTTCGTTCATCTTGTGTTAATTCTCCATGAATATAATGAACAACATGACCATTTAACGCTAACTGTTCCTTAATATGTTCTGCTTTACGTTTAGAATTGCAAAAAATGATAGATTGAGATATAGATAATCTATCGAAAAGATCTAATAATGTAGCAACTTTCCAAGTTTCTTGTTCTAAGCCCAGATAAAATTGCTGAATACCTTCTAAAGTTAATGTTTCTTTTTTTACTAAAATTTTTATAGGATTATTCATAAACTTTTCAGTAACTTCCAATGTTTCATTTGGTAAGGTTGCACTAAAAATACAAATTTGAGATTCTTTAGGTATAAATTGACATATTTCATAAATTTGGTCTTTAAATCCTCTAGATAACATTTCATCTGCTTCATCTAAAATAAACGTTTTTATATCATTAGTTTTCAAAGCATAACGTTTAATCATATCATAAACTCTACCGGGAGTTCCCACAATAAATTGAACACCTTCATCCAATAATCTAAAATTACTAGATATTGTTGTTCCACCTATCAATAATGCAGATTTTACTTTAAGAAAAGTATTTAAAGATTCCATTACACTATGTATTTGAATTGCTAATTCACGGTTAGGAGCTAAAACTATAACTTGAGGGACTTTTAAAGATAAATCAACACGTTGTAATGAACCAATTAAGAATGTTCCTGTTTTTCCCGTTCCAGATTGAGCCTGCGCTATAACATCCTTCCCATCAATAACAGGTTTAATTGCTTTTTGTTGAATAGCAGATGGCTTCTCAAAACCATTTGCAAAAACTCCTCTAAGTAATTTATCTGATAAACCCAGATCATCAAAGTCTGTATAGGTTTCTATAGTATCTGTATTAGTATTATCATCAGTCATATTAATTATTTATTTTGATTTATTCTTTAAATAATAATCAAATTTATTTATTTTTAATAATATAATTATTATATAATAAATATATATATGTGGAATACAATTGTTAATCCAAATACTAATAGAAAAGTTAAAATAGATACTAGATTAGGGAAATCGATACTTAAAAAATATATTTATACTCTTAAAGGCGGTTCTGACCAAAGTCAAAGTGAAAAAACTTGGTGGGAAACAGAAGGATGGAAAAAAAAAGATCTAAAATCTAAAGGTATTATACCCGAAATTTCTATAGAATGTGATACATACAGTAAACATCAAATAGAAAAGGAAATAGATAATATTTTAACAGTAGAACCTAAAATAACTGATATAGTTTCTGTAGGACCTAGTGGATATAAACCTTTACATAATGGACATTTATTACTCATAAAAAAAGCTTTCGAAGTAGCAAACTCATTAAGGGAATCTGATTCTCATAAAAATATATTAGTAATTATCAATACTTCATGTGCAGGACGAAGATTAGAAGAAAAAAATACAAAGACCCCTTGGGTAATTCATAGAGGAACTATGAAAAACGTATGGGATGAGTTTTTACAAAAAACAATTTTAAGTTTAAGAGATAGATTATGTCCTGATATACCTATAAAAGTTTTTTGGACATCCCAAACTGCTATAAGAATATTAAAACAATACCCAACAATAAATATACATCCTGTCATATCAAATGAGTCAGATTCATTAAAACAATTAGAAAATATTTTTAAAGATTCTAGAATTGATAAAAAAGAAGTTGATGAATATCAAATTCCATCCACTACAACGATAATAAAAAGAGAAAAAGGAGAAAAAAATATATCAGGAACTCAGGCCAGATACTACATTGCTGATGATGATTTAGAAAAAATACAACCAGATTTTTTGAGAATAACTGATGAAATTATAAATAACGAAGATTATTTCATGAAATTAAGAGAGATTTATCAATCAAATGAAGATATATATTAATATTTATAAATTTAAATAATTAGAATCTTCATAATTATAGGGTTCAAATTTGACTTTTTTTTTTGTATTTTTTTTTTCGATTTTATTATATTTTTCACTGTATTTATTTATATTTTTATCTTTAGATATATTTTTAAAATTTAAAAAACTTTCTATTTGTTTTGTATTAGACTTAATAGTTACATTTTTGGGATTATCGTCAACTAATATATTAATATTATTTTTAGGTTTAGGCATCGTTATGACAGCTTCTTTAATTCTATAATCTACGACAGTTGATATTGTTATACCTAAATAATATCCTAATATAATTGTTATAAAAAAAACCAATATAAAATATTTCCAATCTTCTTTTAAATTCATTTGTATTATATAATTATATAATATTATATAATAAATGGTTAAATCTTTATGTATTAAAGGAAATAATCAATCACCCATTAATATAAAATCAAAATACACGAAAAAATGTAATACAATGTGTAATATATCATTTTTTTATAGAACATCTAAATGTAATATCATAAGAGGTGATAAATCTATCGTTTTAGATTATGATACAGGTAGCTATATAATGTATAACAATGAAGTTTTTGAATTGGATAAATTATCTTTTACTTGTCCTTCTTCTCATAAAGTAGATAATGTAGACTTCCCAGCGGAAATTCAATTATATCACAAATCATCAAGCACAGGAAAAATATTAATAATAGCTATGTTTATAGATATTAATGACGCATTTTCTAAATCTAAAATGTTTTTTGATTTATTTATAGATACAATACCTAAATTCAAAGGTGAACAAAAAACAATTACTATGACAGAAGAGTGGAATATTTTTAATGTAGTACCAGAAAATAAAGCCTTCTTTATGTATGAGGGTTCACTGTTAAATCCACCCTGTTCTGAAAATGTAACTTGGATTATATTTGATGACCCCATTAATTGTAGTGAAAATTTTTTTAATAAAATTAAAAAAATATCTAAATCATCAAGAAATATTCAAAAATTAAATAACAGAACAGTATACTATAATGATAACAGTGCTAATAAATCTAATAGAAACTATGGTAATAGTTTAAAATGTCTAACACAAAAAGAATTAAGAGAAACATGTTCAAAATTAACTGGAAATAAGGATATCAATAAAACAAATAATTATAAAATATTAATTATTATAGTAGTTTTAATTATAATTGTTTTTACAATTTTACTAATATTATGGTTAATAGATAAAGGGTTTTTTTCAAAATACACTAATTATTTTAAAAATTTAATGAATAAAAAACTAATTAATCAATAATTTTAAATTAATTAATTATTTTTAAAAAAACAAAAAAAAATATTTCTAATATAAATTATAATGAATAATATTTATTTTTCATCATCATTTAATACATATAATAATGGAAAACATACAAAAAATGAAGAAAAATTATTGAATTATTCGGATGGAATTGGTGAATATTCTGAATCTCAATTTGGTAAAATCGTAAAAAAACAAAAGATTACTAAAGAAGAAATAGATAGGTATCTGCGTCATTCACGATTAACAATAAGTGATAAAATTTTTAATGATGCTTTAAATATAATAAGTAATAATTCAATAGATACTAATCTATTTGAAATTCCTATATATGAAGGCTTAAAACATAATAATTATAAAAAACTCAATTTTATAGATAATAGTCAAAAAAAAACCCCAAGAGCAAAAAAATGTAATTTAATAGAAAATAAATATAAGTTACAAGATATGAATAAAAAAAATCAAATGAAAAAAATTTATAAGTCTAGAAGCTTAAAAATACATCCAGATAAATGCAAAACAAAACAATGTGAGGAAGATTTCAAAGATTTAAGTTTAGATTACCATAATTATTTTGATACAGATAATAATTGTTAATTTAAATATTATATTATTAATATGGAAAACATTAATACTGAGGATTTTAATACATTTAAACTTAATGTTAAAAAATATATTACATATGACGATGATATTAAAAAAATTGAAACTTTGTTAAAAGAAAAAAAACGAGAGAAAAAAGAAATTACAAATAATATATTAACTTTTATGACAGATTATAATATTGAGGATTTAAATACTCAAACAGGTAAATTAAAAAAAAGTATTAGTTTTACTAAAAAACCATTAAATAAAAACACAATAAAAGAAAAATTATCTCAATATTTTAATAATGATTTGAAAGGAAATGAAGCAACTTTATTTATATTAAATAATATAGAAAAGGAAAAAAAAATAAGATTAAAAAGAATAGACAAAAAATAATTTAGTTTATTTCATTGTTAATTTTCTTAGAGTTTCTAGTTCTTTTTGTTGTTCTAATATTATTTTTTCTTGTTGTTCTGATTTAGATAATATTCTAAAAAATGCAGTAACAAATATTGGGTCTTTATGTTCATCATCCCAATGATATCTTTGAACACTCCATGAAAATGTTCCATTAGATAATATTACATATTTACTATGAATTTTTTTCAGTAAACCTCCTAAACAAAACCTTTGTTTTCCTTCCTTCAATGTTACATACCTTACATGCGTATTAATATTTACGTCTTCTATATCATCTACTCTCATGTAATTTGCTAATTTTTTAGTCATTTCAGTATTAGTTTGTAAAGTATCGGTTAATGTTGTTTCTGGCCTATTATAAACAGATTTAGACAATCTTTTTGTCTTAGATTCAGATTGTAAATTATTAGAATTATAACAATTCATTATTTATATATGTATATATATAATATAATTTTAAATAATGAATAAGTATAACACTTATTTAAACCCAGAACAACAAAAAAAACTCATAGATTTTGATATTTTAAAAAATATAGATTTGTTAAAATCTGGAGATAGTATTAAATATATAGGTAAATCTAATTACAAATTTAAAGAAGGAGGGATTGTATTAAAAATTTATTCAGATAGTTTATTAATAATGAACTTCCCTTTTAAATATAAATATATGATAAATTTATCAGATAATATTATATTTTACAAAAAAAAAAAATCTAAAAATATTAAATTTATGGAATATATATTAAGTGGTTTGGAAAATAATACAATTAAAATAACAAAAAAGCGATAAAATATTTAAAATAATGTATTAATATAATATTAATGGGTCTTGGATATTTTCAATTAACAGTTGCAAGTGATGAAGATAAATATTTAGTAGGAAATCCACAATTTACATATTTTAAGTCTGTTCATAAAAGACATACTAATTTTTCATTGCAAAATGTAAGTCTAAATTTTTCAGGAGAAACCTATATGGGAAAACACTCAAATTTTTCAAAAAAAATATATACAAATATACCAAAAAACGGCGATTTAATACATAGAATGTATTTAATGATAAATTTAGATTTTGATGGTGCTCAAAAAGAATTAATAGAATCAATAGGGGTTTCTGGATTTTCATTAATAGATTATATAGAAATAAGTATAGGTGGGCAAATTATTGACAAGCATACTGGAGATTGGTTACATATATATCATGAACATTTTTTGGATTCATCAAAAAATGATTTATTATGCGATATGATTAATATTCATAATGTAGCTAAATATAAATCTAGTTTAAGAGATGGAATATTATATTTACCTCTAGCATTTTGGTTTAATAAAGACCCAGGGGTATCTTTACCGATCATTGCTTTAAATAACAATGAAGTTAAAATAAATGTAAAATTTAATCCAAGAAATAAAATTAATAATAAAGTAAATAATCTTTTAATTATTCAAAATGTAGAATTATTAGTAGAATATATACATTTAGATGTTGAAGAAAAAAGATTATTTGTAAATAATTCACATCAGTATTTAATAGAACAAATACAATATAGTGATTTAAATAATTTGCCTCTTAAATTAAATGAATTCGATGAAGATTCTGACTATGAAAAATATAATCATAAAATTAATGTGCCTTTTAAAAATCCAATAAAAGAGTTGTTTTGGTGCATACAAGATTTAAATTATAATAATAAGGTAAACAAAGGAAATAATTTATTTAATTTTTGGTTAAATTTAAATTCTGAAGAAAGAACCAGTCAATTAATAGATGCTAAAATAATGATAAATGGTAAAGAAATATTTGAACCAAAATCATATAATTACTTTTTATCTGTATTAAAATATCAATATCATTCTGGAAATAATTATACTAATATAGATGTTTTAACTGAACCAAAAATTATCTATAGTGAAGGTAGTGGAGTATATTGTTATTCATTTTCATTAAAACCCGAGGAATTTCAACCATCTGGTAGTTTAAATTTTAGTAAACTTGATAATGTAGAATTAAATATTAGAGTTAAACGAGATAAGAATGGTTCTAATCAAAAAATAATTAAATTATTTGCTATAAATTATAATATTTTAAATATAATTTCAGGACAAGCAGGCCTAATTTTTTAATATAATATATATATAATATATAATGACTGCAAAACAAATTATACTTAATTCTTTAGATAAAAAGGATAGTTATACTAAAAATAATAATGGGGATTCAATTTTTAATGAAAAATTCATGACTCATACTAATTTTGCAAAAAATATAACAGATGTTTATCCCATGGATACAAAAAACAATTACGAATTTGGAGATACAGTTCATTTTGAAATAGATCAGATAGGAGACCTACTATCAAAAATAACATTTTATTTAGAGTTTAGTAATATTGAAAAAAAATGTCTAGATAATTTTTCTATTGTTCCCGAAATTATGCATGCTATAATTAAATCAATTACTATAAGATCAAATAATACTGTTATTCAAAAATTAACAGGACATTCGATATATATACAAAATCAATTATATTCTCCAAAAGAAACATTAAATATAAGTAATGCAGGATTTATTAATAAAAACACGTTTGATGGTGAAAAACATATTTTGTATTTAGATATTCCATTTTGGTTTACAAAAGAGTTAGACAAAGCTCTACCACTCTTATCATTGAATTATGAAAAAATTTCTATAGATTTGGAATTAAATAATTTTTCAAATATATCTAAAAATTTAGATGAAATAAACTTCTGTCTTAAAAACATAAAATTAATTGGTGAGTATATCAATCTGGATAATGATGAAAAAATAAGATATATTAATAATCCAAGTGAATATATAATAGAACAAATTGAATACAGAGATTTAGAAATAGAAAAAAATATGTCAAGTTCAAAGAAAATAAATATAGATAAATATTCTTTGGTTAGTGAACTTATTTGGGTATTTTCCAAAAATAATTTAGAAAATAAAAATTTATATTTTAATTATTGGAAAGACGATGTAAATAATGGAAATGAACATTGTAGAAATGTAAGAGTTTTGTTAAATGGTAATTCAATTAACAGTTTATTAAAATCATCATATTATAGAAAAATACAAAGATATCAAAATCATCCTAGTTCATCATTATTAACAAAACAAAATAATTTAAATTGTATATATCAATATTCATTTAGTTTAAACCCTGATAATATAAAATCTTCTGGATTTTTAAGTCTAAATAAGTTCAATTCTGTAAATTTAGATATACAAATTTTACCAACTGATTTTAAAAGAATCATGAGAATAATAATAAAAAAGTATAATATATTGAAAATAGATAATGGAAATTTATATTTATTAAACTGATTTATTAATTTAATAAGTGTAAATAAATTTAATGTTATTTATCTTTTTTTTTGTGTAAAAATTAAAAAAAAAATCTCATTATATAGTATAATTATAAATGGGTGGTGGTTTAATGCAATTAGTAGCCTATGGAGCTCAAGATATTTATCTTACAGGTAATCCTCAAATAACTTTTTTCAAAGTTGTCTACAGAAGACACACAAATTTTGCTATAGAGGCAATCGAACAAGTTTTTAGCGGTAATGTAGATTTTGGTAAAAAAACAACATGTACTATATCTAGAAACGGTGATTTACTTGCAAATATGTATCTTGAAGTAGATATCAATCCTTCTCTTTTAAATAAACAAGATGATGGTAAGATACCAAATATTGATGGAGTTGATACACCTATGAAAAATATATCAAGAATCGGTCATGCAATGATAGACTATGTTGAATTAGAAATAGGAGGACAAGCTATCGACAAACAATATGGAGAATGGATGGATATTTGGACACAATTAACTCATAGCAGAGAACAATTAGAAAAATTAAATAGAATGATTAGTGGAAATTTAAGACAAGGAAATACTGATGGTGAAATTAGAAAATTATATATTCCTTTACATTTTTGGTTTAACAGAAATCCTGGTCTTGCATTACCACTAATTGCATTACAATATCACGAAGTAAAACTAAGTGTTATGTTTAAAAAATCTAAATATGTTAAACATCCCGATAGCACCGTAGCTCCAGTATTAAAAAATATTTGCTTATTTTGCGATTACATATTTTTAGATACTGATGAAAGAAGACGATTTGCACAAGGTTCACATGAATATTTAATTGAACAAGTTCAATTTAATGGCAAAACATCATTATCACCTAATGAAAGCAGTGCTAATATAGAACTTAGATTTAATCATCCTTGTAAAGAAATTGTATGGTTATGCCAGTCAGAATTATGGTCTACACCAGAAAGCTCAACTTATTCACCATTTAAATATTGCAACATAGAACATAGAGATGAAGTTAAAAATGCTGTCTTACAATTAAATGGACATGATAGATTCAGAGTAAGAGACGGAACTTATTTTAGAGTTGTTCAACCATTTCAACATCACACAGGAGGTCATAACCAGTCAGGACCTATTTTAAATTTTGCTAAAGATGATGTTAAAGGACATTTTTATATGTATTCATTTGCTATTAAACCAGAAGAGCATCAACCATCTGGAACATGTAATTTTTCAAGAATTGATAATGCGGTTCTTAACTTAGATATTGATACAACTCCTTTGGAGGGTAAATTACAATCAAAACAAGTTAGAGTTTATGCAACCAATTACAATGTTCTTAGAATTATGAGTGGTATGGGTGGTCTTGCATATTCTAATTAAATATATTTATCTCTTTTTTTTTAGTTTTTTTGTGTAAAAATTAAAAAAAAAATCTCACTATATAGTATAATTATAAATGGGTGGTGGTTTAATGCAATTAGTAGCCTATGGAGCTCAAGATATTTATCTTACCGGTAATCCTCAAATAACATTTTTCAAAGTTGTTTATAGAAGACACACTAATTTTGCAATAGAGGCAATCGAACAAACATTTAATGGTTCAGCAGATTTTGGAAGCAAGGTAGTATGCACAATATCAAGAAATGGCGATTTAGTAAGCAATATGTATTTAGAGATTGATTTAGAAAATGGTAATCCTGTAAATGGAAGTGTCAGAAATGGTCATAAACTTATTAATTATATAGAAGTTGAAATAGGAGGTCAGACTATTGATAAACATTACGGTGAATGGTTAGACATTTGGACTCAATTATCATCTAATGAAGCCCAATTATCTAAACAAACAAATATGCTAAGTGGAAACTTAAGGTCTAGTGATTCAGAAAATACAAGCAAAATATATGTTCCTTTACAGTTTTGGTTTAATAAAAATCCAGGCTTAGCATTACCACTTATTGCTTTACAATATCACGAAGTTAAAATTTCTATCGAATTTAATAAGAAAAATCACATTAAAGCAAGCACTTTAAGTGGGGTCAGACAAGGATTAAATGATGATTGTAAATTATCTAACTTATGCTTATTTTGTGATTATATTTTCTTAGATACTGATGAACGAAGAAGATTTGCACAAGTTTCTCACGAATACTTAATAGATCAGGTTCAAACAACTGGAACAAGTAGTTATGCTGGTTCTACTAACAAAATAAATTTAAACTTAGACTTTAATCATCCAGTTAAAGAACTTGTATGGGTTGTTCAAAACAGTGAATTACATGGAACATTTGATTATTCAGCAAGTTGGGATAATAATATTTGGAATCCTACAACAGAATTTGTAAGTAATGCTAAATTACAATTAAATGGACAAGATAGATTTAGAGCAAGAGAAGGTTCATACTTTAGAATAGTTCAACCATCTCAACATCATACAGGAGGCCACAGACAACCTTTAGATTTACAAAACTTGAATTTAGTTAATTTAATTACAAATGCCAATGATGCTGAAGTAGATTTATTCTCTAAAGAATTTGGTCATATTAACGCATATTCATTTGCTTTGAGACCAGAAGAACATCAACCTTCAGGAACATGTAATTTTTCAAGAATTGATAATGCATTATTGAATATGGAATTAAATAGTGGACATGTAGTTAAAGTAGTTGGAGAGAAAAATAGTGAAGACATAGATGCAAAAGACGCATTAAATAACTTATTAAAATTATCTAAAGAAATGAATGAAACATCAGATAGAGACCATTCAATAGTTCTCTGTTGGACTTTTTATAATAATTTAAAAATATGTTGGGAAAAAGAATTAAAAGATTTAGAAATTAATAAATTAAGATTAGAAGACCTTGTTAACTTAATTACTAATCAAAGTGAAAACACATTAGATGAAATAATTGAAACAGATATGTTAGATAACAATAACGTATTTTTAGAAAAATCCAATGATAAAAATGTTAGAGTTTATGCTACCAATTACAATGTTCTTAGAATTATGAGTGGTATGGGTGGTCTTGCATATTCCAATTAAATAATATTACATTTACTTTTTTTTTTTAGTTTTTTGTGTAAAAATTAAAAAAAAAATCTCACTATATAGTATAATTATAAATGGGTGGTGGTTTAATGCAATTAGTAGCCTATGGAGCTCAAGATATTTATCTTACCGGTAATCCTCAAATAACAT
>Ga0209634_1000402_pt1 | contig 33739 bp, 42 predicted proteins | sample LinPmetageLP40_FD_184043 | JGI IMG/M metagenome (GOLD analysis project Ga0209634, IMG submission 184043) | Marine viral communities from the Pacific Ocean - LP-40 (SPAdes) (version 2) | ecosystem: Environmental > Aquatic > Marine > Oceanic | place: Pacific Ocean | collected 2010-08-26 | reverse complement strand
GGGGGGGGGGGGGAATGGCCAATTTCAAATTTTCATTTTCAAAAAAATTTTTTTTGAAATAAAAAATTCAGCCATTTTTATAATTATTAACTCTACAATATAAAATTTAGAAATTTGAACTATAATTATGGTGATAATTATGGTGATAATTATGGTGATATTTAGGTGGTACAATTATGAACCAACTCTTAATCGATATACTCCATTTTCATATTCAATTTCTTCTAAGAAACATTGATTAGTGTATGTTATTATATCCTTTCTAATATCTAAATCTCCTAAATCATCTCCAAGCTCATCGGATTGTGTGTATATTATATCTTTTTCTTCTTCTGAAAGCTGTGAGTTATAAAAATCATTTATTATATTAATTAGTGTGCATACATTGAACTTATCTATTGAATATTCATGTATATCTGACATTATTCCATTAATACCATATGGAAATTGAATTTTAATGGTTTTTTTATTATCTATAATCCTTTTGTAATCGTCTTCAGTCAAATCTACAATATCGTTGTCAAACTTATAAAATTCACCAGACAATAAGTTTCCATTAAGTTCAAAAGACATCAGATGACTATATAATATTGAAACCGGTTTAACTGAATCAAATTTTTTTTCTATAAATATATATTATGAAATCTAAAAGAGAAAGAAAAAACCTAAAGCTGTCGGTAAAAATTAAAAAGGAGCTAGAAAAATTAACAAAAAACTGGCTCAAAAGTATATCCATCAAAAAAAGGAGTAAAAAAAAAGTTAATAAATTTATGAATAATCTAAAAAAAAAATGTAAATACCAATCATAACTACTCTATATTATTATTAACCGCGCCCCTCGGTGTTAAATTTTGTAGTTAATCTGATATAAATTTTATAAATATAAATTGATATCTAATATGACTACAGATTACTACACCAGATACCCATTAATACTAATTAATACTAATTAATATAGTTTAACCATTTTCTACTCAAAAATATAAGTAATACAAACAAAATTGTAAACTCTATCAATCCACAATGTTACACTATAAAAATTATTAAAAGAAAATTGATACTAGTTAATTATGTTTAGATTATTAAACATGAAACTCAATATCAATATCATCTTACTATCATGCATTTGTGTTATTGCCAACACAAAATCAATTACCACCTCTCTAGATGGTCCTAATACCAAACAAGTTGGTGACCTTATCGCCATCGGGGATATCCATGGCTCTATCGATAATCTACGCAAAACTCTATATTATAATAAAATAATAGATGAAAATGACAACTGGATAGCTGGAAACCGAACCGTAGTTCAAACCGGGGATTTGATTGGACGTGGTCTAAATGATAAACAAGTCCTAGAATATATCTATAACATTCAAAAGGATGCAAGTAAACATGGTGGTGAATGGGTTCAACTACTAGGTAATCATGAATGGATGGAGCTACACCATAACTATAATTACGCAGTAGATAGCCCAGGTGTTGGATTTGGTTCTTTGAACTATAGGATAAACGAACTACACCATGGTAAATTGGGTCAATGGCTGAGAACTCTACCCATTATATACAAATGGAATGACGTTATCTTTGTACATGGTGGATTTACATCCGAATATCTATCTAAATTTACACCAGAGCAAATCAATCAACACATCATTCAATATTTTAAAGGATATCATAGTGATACCAGTGTAGCAGATAGTCTACTATGGGATAGACAACTCGCAGAATACCCCGAACATATGATTTGTAATAAACTAGATACGGTACTTTATAATCTTAATTCTAATACTATGGTGGTAGGTCATACCATTACATCTACAATAGGGTTTACACCAGGAGAAATAGGTTCTAAATGCATGGACAAATTGAAACTGATTGATGTCGGTATATCTGACTTCTTTAGAGATATCCCCAAAAGATGGCGGGCATTGCATATGTACGATAAGAGTTGGGACCTTAAAATGGAAGAAGAGGCTATGATGGATGCGATTAATTCACCTAGAATTGGTGTTAATGGTCAGAACCGAAGCGAATATAAACCAAGAGATTCTAATGGAAAGGGGCGAAAGGACTATATTGGTTATATATTATAATCTATTTAAAACTAAATATATTATGATATATGTAATGGATGCAAAACAACAACGTATCATTAGAAGAGAAAAACTCGAAAAAATATTAGCAAAAATAAATAAAATAGATGTAATTTTTAATTTTAACCTAAATTTAGATATAAAATTAGAAGAAGATACTTCTAATAAATTTCAAGTATCTATAGAAGCATTGGATTTAGCTAATTTTTAATTATGTATTAATCCATATTTTTTTGTATAACTATAAAATATATAGATGAGTGAAAATAATATACATGATCTATTAAATAGAATAGAGAATAGTTTAGAATCACTAAATACTCAAAATATATCTAATACCTTTGAAAATGATGATATATCCAATTTACTACGTAATTCACTAAATAATATTAGGCAATCTGGTAGAACTACAATTAGAATACCTATAGGAGTAATGAGAACTACAATTAATTCTGATGAAAGTACTGGTATAAGCGAAGAAGAATTTGAATATTTATACGATTATATCATAACTCATGATATAGACGAAACATGTTCTATTTGTATGGAAAAATATAAAAAAAATGATAGTGTAATACAACTAGATTGTGACCATATTTTTCATAAATCATGTTTAAAAACATGGTTACAAAATCATAATACATGTCCCGTATGTAGATATGATATAAAAAACAAGTTTGAAGAATATAAAATGTTAATAAATAAATTAGCGATGTATCAATCTATAATTAACATAATACCAAATATTTTATTACACAATCCACCAGATGAAGAAGAAAATGAGGAAAATAGTGGATTATTTGGATGGGTTAAATGGGGATTAAAAAAATTAGGGTCATATTTTATCGATTCACAATAAAAATTATTTAAAGTTATATTATTTATTTTAAATAAATGAATTTAGAAAGATCATGTATAGAAGTAGAAGAATTATTATATAAAAAAATGAATCAACAATTTGTATGTTTTGTATACTCATATATTTTATTATTAATAGGTATTGCTTGGACTTGTTACTTATATTTTAATTTAGAAAAGAACTATATCGCTTTGATTAAAAAGATTAGTTCTAATAAGAATATTACATCTACATATATTAATGCCGAATCCGATATAGAATCTGATTTAGAATCCGATTCTGATACTGACTCCGATAGTAGTATTAATACTAAATTAAATAGAAGTTTAACATGGAGAATTAATCGTATTAATCTTACTAAAGAATTAAAATATTTAGAAGACCTAAAAGAAAGTAAGAACATCGTATTAGAAGAACTTAAATTTTTACAAAGTATTAAAACTAAAAAAACAAAAGTATTACAAGAACTTAAATTACAAAAATCTAAAAATAATGTCATAGATGAAATTAAATCTATAGAAAAAACTAATATAGATAAACAAAATGTTATTAATGAACTTAAAATTACACATAATAAAGAAAATTTACTAGATGAATTAAATTACCTAGAACAATTGCGTTTATCTAAAACTAATGTTATTGAAGAATTAGAATCTATCGAAAAATTAAAAACACAAAAACTAGATGTACTTAATGAAATTAAACTACTTAATGAAACTGATGATAATGATGTCGTCAATCTAGAAACCAACGACTGTGTTGATAATGATTCTATATATAATAGTCTAGCTTACTACTTTTTAAAAGAAAAAACTAACTAGAAATACCAACTATTTGGTAAATTATATTTACATGCAGCAAAATAGTTTGTAGTGTTAAAGGATATTACTTCTATAATTAAACCTATAAATCTAGACCACCCACATATCCATGCTATCTTTTTTATTAAATTACCCTTTTCGAATGAACCAAATCTAGATACTATTAAATCTTTTAATGTATTCATAGTTTGTGGTTTAAATGTTAAAACAAATTCTATTAAAAATTGTATAATATATAATACTAATAGAAATAAATGTAAACCTACTCTTTTTTTTTTTTCAGGTATATAACTAGGGGATGGTATATAACTATTCATTTCAATTACTGTTTTAGTATTTTGACGTATATTATATACTACTATAAAGATAAATAATGGTATTAATAAAAACTGCTTCGATATCCTATTTAAATTATATAATAAATAAAAGAAAAAACAAACATCTAGAAATAATATTAATAAATAAATTAGATAATATTTTGTAGTATTTTGGACATGGTGCTTTATCCATCCCTTCTTTAAATTATATTTAGGAATAGTAAATGCTGTTTTACCACTATGTCTTTGTGGTGTACTCCTATAAATTAATAAATGTAATATAATTATTACCACCATTAAACCTATTCTAGTATTATCCTTGGTTAATACCTCCCATATATTTTTTTTTAACCAATCATAATTAAATATAGTTTGAGCATAAAGGTCTAAATGTAAAAAAAAAGAACTTTTTTTTTTTTTTTTGGCTGAATCCGACTTCCCTTGTTCTACTTGTCCTGACATTACTATATTTAAATATTTTATTTTATAATAATTGATATTAGAATATTAGAATATATTGTATTTGGAAACTCATCTATCATTACCACCCTATCCAATTTATATTTTATGGTCTTTTTTAATAAATATTCTATATTTCGTTTCATACTCTTATAATTGCACGAAATATATAGTATTTGTTTTATACGTGATAAACTATCTAGTTTATCTAATACTTTATCACTTACACCGCGCCTACCAGCAGATAATAGTACTATATCATCAGTTATATTAAATATATCTTTATAATTCTCCTTAGATGTTAAACTAATAGTATGACCCACACTATATCTATTTTTTAGTAAATCATTATAAATTAGATTACAATGTGTAAATATTCTTATAGATTTAAAATATTTAGCTAATAGTAAAGAGGGTACATTTATATCTCTACCCAAACATATTAAATTATAACTAGTGTTCTTCAATATTAAATCTAAAATAGATTTATAGATGTTTATAGACTCAGAATAATTTATTCGTGAAAATGAATCTGGCTCTATATGAAATTTTATTATCCTATTATCTAAATTGTAAGTTTCTACTATATCTTTACTACCATATAAATGGATATATTTATTCTTTTTAGGTTTAGATTTATTATTAGTATATTGATAATAAATCGAAACCAACTCCTTTTTATATAACTTAGAAATATATAATAGCAATAAAATTAAACTCTGAAACTTGATTCTAGTATTATAATTATAGATGTAACATACCAATTTTATTAAAACTTGATTTTCACTGTTCTCTTTTATCATTACTTCTAATAATTTAAATTTACTATTATTTATGGTGCATAAATATTCTTTTAGTTTTTTTGTAAAATTTATAGAAAATTTACTAGTATATATATTATCTATAGCCGTTTCTAACTCTAAATCACATCTATTCCTATAATTTTTTTGATATAATGATTCGATTGGTTTAGATACAACTATATATGGATTTAATACTTTCTCTAATTGAAAATATTTATCCAATAAATTCATTATACCTTATAAATTTTTTATTATACCTTCAAATTTAAATCTTATTATAAGATATATAATGGTATTGTTATCCTTAGGGCTAATAAATAAAATGAGTACTAATATTGATACTTTTGAAAATAAAAATATTTTAGAGAAAAATTCTAAATATATAGCACCATTTACTATTGGATGGTTCTCCGCTATATTAGTTTGTCTAAATGCCGTACCAGCTATATTAGTTGCAATTAATTGTAATAAAGACAAACCTATTTTATATGGATTATTTGCATTAATATTTAGTGATTTATATTTAATACAATGGGCTATTAGAAAATTTGTTTTAAAAGATAAAAATTACTGTAAACTTATATGATTTTTAAAATAAAATCTTATTTTATATTATAATGGTTTTAGTTTCACTTATATTATTCATGAAATCCTTCTATCCAGAAGAAATAGAAAATATCCGAGAAAGTTTTAAAGTAGATACTACCAAAAAAATTACATATGATGATTATAAAGAAAAATCGAAATTCTCTATGTTAGGTATGGTATTTATGTCACTATTTGTAATCTTAAATGTTGTACCAGCTATTTTAGTAGCTAACGCATGCTCCAAAAATATAATTATAAAATTAATTAAAATTATATTCGCTATTCTATTTAGTGATATATATTTATTCTTTCATATATTTAGCGTATATGGTTTAAAGAACGGTAAATTAGGATTTTGTGGTGATGCTACCCGTAGATATTGTGACTAAATAAAAATATCGTAAACATTATTTGATGGATAATCTATATTATCTATTATAGTATTTATAGTCTTTATTTTATCTTCTTTATCTACCGGAAATGTAGGATGACACCTATCAATTGTTCTATTTAGTAAATACTCTATTGGATTAGATAAATGTTTGGTGTGAAAACAGATATGTCTTACTATATCAGGTTTAATTAAATCTATATAATGAGACCGTATACCTAAATTACTATTAGTACTATCTATATAAATTAAATAATTATTATCCGATTTTGTGTTTTGTACTATAGTAGTCATCTCTAAATGTGTTAAATGTCGAGTTTTTTTAAGACCATAATTTAATCTGTATTTTTTAAATATATCATCTCTAGATGGTGATATTACAAACCTAGTACTAATCTTATTAATTAATAGATTTTTTAATGTTGTTTTTCCAGAACCAGGTGGACCTATAGGAAATAATAAAATTATCTTACTTTTATTATTTTCTATAAAATTTATTAGAGATTCATACTCCATTATATTTTTTTAAACAATATTATTATTATCAATTTTATATATACTAAATATATATGGATAGTTCAATAAAATGTTGGAAGCATTCAATTGATGCTCTATTTCCAAAAGATATTCCAAATAAAAAAATAGTATATTTTATTAATATAATACATATAATCGGTGTATTATTTATTCAATATGGTGTTTTACTACCACCAAAATATCTTAAATATCATCTAATATATCTTATTATTATATTTACTAGCTATATTATTTTAAAAAATAAATGCTTTATGACCTTATTATCTAATTATTATAGTAGAAGAATTTATACATTTTTATGTATTAAAATGAATGATGCCAAAATATTACTTATATTATCACTTTTCGCCAATGTTATATTTACAATAGAACCATCCATTTCACCTTATAATTTTTTAAAAAAAATAATTTCATAGATACGTTTATTTTCTGTATTTATATTATAAATGTTTGGAAATTATAATTGTAAAGAAAGTTACGATAATAAATATCAGTCTAGACCTGGACCACCTTATCCAGCAAATGAATGTCATGAAGGAACTATTAAACTCGGAAATAATGGTTTAATGTATGTTGCTGTAGCAACTAAGGGAAAAGGTGGAAAACTTAGTAATAGATGGAAGAAATTACCATCTAATAATAAATCAAAACCTAAAATAAAAACTCATCTTTCTAATTCTAATACACATAAAAAAACATGTAAAAAAAGTACCGATACCAAATATCAATCCAGACCTGGACCACCATATCCTGCCAATGATTGTGCATTAGGTAAAAGGAAAAAAGGTAATGATGGAATAATGTATACTGTAGTTGAAGTTTCTGGTAAAAGAGGTACTATGCATCGATGGGTCAAAACTTCTAGTGCCAAGAAATCAATAACTAAATCAACTAATTCTAAAACATGTCCACCCGGTAAGGTTTTAAGTCCAAAAGGTAGATGTGTTAAAGATAGAAGTGGTTCAACTAAAATGTTAGTAGCCAAAAAGACATGTCCACCCGGTAAGGTTTTAAGTCCAAAAGGTAGATGTGTTAAAGATAGAAGTGGTTCGAATAAAATGGTAGTAGCCAAAAAGACATGTCCACCCGGTAAGGTCTTAAGCCCAAAAGGTAGATGTGTTAAAGATAGAAGTGGTTCGAATAAAATGGTAGTAGCCAAAAAGACATGTCCACCCGGTAAGGTTTTAAGTCCAAAAGGTAGATGTGTTAAAGATAGAAGTGGTTCAACTAAAATGTTAGTAGCCAAAAAGAGAACTTCTATTATGGGTAATTCATGTGAACATAGGAGTGAAAAGAAATATCAAACGAGACCTAGTCCACCATATTCTGCTAATGAATGTCCTGAAGGAATAACTATTATGGGTAATGATGGTGAAATGTACCAAGCTGTATCATATGATACTAAAAGAGGTATTATAAATAGATGGGTTAAGTGTGGTAAGGCTAATACTAGTTGTTAAGATAAGATATCATTATTAAATAAATTAATTAATTCATGTATACTATATGATTCACTTTTATCTATAAAAAAACTCTGTAGATAGAACATATTCTTTTTAATATTATAAATATTAATTAAATTTAAACAGTAAAATGGATTATTGTCTCTAATAACTATAGTAGCCTTTTTAGATTTAGCAGGATATGTATCTAATAATAAAGATTTAAGTTTAGTTACATCCTCAAAATTATCGAAAATACCTAATGGTAATAAAGTTTTTGGTGGACCATTAGCCCATTTCCATTTATATGGCATAGTAGGACTATATATGTCACCATTATTATTTATATAAGAATAAATAATATAATATTTACTATGTGAACCTATCATAAAATAATTTTACATAATAAATATATATTTTATACATATATTATGGAATATAACCACCCAATATATTATTTACATTTTGTTGTTTCTTAAAATTATCTAATTCATATTCATTTATATATATATCATTATTAGTTAACAAATACTGATATCTTAAATATCCAGAACCAAATATATTATTAATTTCATCTTTAGATTTACTTCGATATAATACTATATTACATTTATTACTAATTATAGCAATATTAAAACAAGCATTTAATATAGTTATATGGTCGCCATCATATATTTTAGGTAATATATGCAATAATCTTTGAGCCTTTTCTATTATCTTAGTATATTCTATTATTCCTAATAATTCAGAATAATATAATAATACATAATAATCTTTAATAGATACGTCCTTGATACGATTACTATAATATTTAAGATAATATGTCTTTACCAAACTATCCCACAAATAACTATTACTATCTATACAAATATTTTTCATTTTAGAATTAGAAAAACAAATATTAATAATATCTAATGGTTTTTTATAGCCAATAACTATTTGCTCCACAGAATCCATTAATATTAAATTAAAATTTCTCTTTAAGTACTAAAATAATTATTTGTTAATGAGAAGCATGTCATTATCACGGTAGATGCCAACCCTATTATAGAATATATAGGTACACTCTTATTACCTTTATAATTTATTATAATAGATGATAAGTTAACTAATGTAAATATCACAAAAATAAAAGAATTAGTAATGGTTGTAGATAACTCCACATTCTTTATATATGTGAATAAATATGCTATTACAGATATACTTATAATAGCTACTATAGGTGTCTTTGTTTTTTTGTTAATAGAACCAAAATAATTTGGTATTATGTTTTGTTTAGAAATGCTTTGCAACTGTCTAGAAGTTGATAGTATACTTAATAGAATGGAGCTTATGATAGATATTACAGCTATATTATTTATCATATTTTTAAAATTACTACCCATTACTTTATTTATACTATTAGATATAGGTGTATTAGATTTAGAAATAGCTCCTATCCCCATTACTGATATTGTTGAAATAGATACTAAGATATATATTATAGTTGAAAAGATTATCGAATATATAATACCTTTAGGTATCGTTTTCTTAGGCTCTATAGTTTCTTTATTTAATTTTATTAAGCTTTCAAAACCTACAAAAGCAAAAATAGTCAAGAAACTAGCACGCATTAAACCATTTATTCCATTCTTATTATCAAATAAAAGAGGAATATTCCACTTACCTATACTACTAACTATTAATAATAATAAACCTAAACTCTCTAGACAAGTCACCACTATATTTATATTAGACGTTTGCTTTGTACCTATTATATTTATAATCGTTGGTATTAGTATTACTAATAAAGTTATTATATTACTGGGTATACTAGTTATCTTGATATAATTAGATAAAGCTATTGATAAGGTAGTTATTGTAACTATTCCAGTTAAAATTAATAGTAATACCGATATTTTAGCCAATCTAACATCTATATGTTTTATATAATCATACTCACCATTATTACTATCAAACTTTTTACTTAAATTAGCATAACTTAATCCAGTCATTAAACTTATAATACCACCCAAAATAAATGATATCCAAGTATTACCTTGACCATATTTTGTAGTAAAACCTAATAATGTATAAATACCAGCACCAATTATATGACCATATCCTATAAAAAAAATATCAATAAATTTTAAACTTCTCTTTAATTCCATTAAAATAATATAATATTTTTATTGTATGACCTTTAAACTAAATGAAATAATTATACCTACACCTAATATAAATAATAAATCATACGTTGGATATACTACTTTTTCTTTTCTAATATATACATATAATAATAATGGTACTAAAACTAACAAATGAAATAAATTGACATAACTAATATATTTATGTTTAGTATAATGTAAAAATAATTTATATCCATGATACAAAAACAATAATACTATAGAAACTAATAATAATTTAAATATACTAGTTTCCGTTTTATCTTTCTTATATCCGATATAAGTTAGCAATGGTCCACCAAATAAAATATGAGATAAATTTATATAACTTATATTTAATTTATTCATTATATTATATTATTTATAAATAAAAAAATATTTATCTATATTATAAATGAATAGAAAAGATAATCACTGTAACATATTACCAACCCTTTTAAGTGGTAATCTTAGTGTAGGAAGAACCACTAATAGTATCATAAATGCAGTGGGCGATAATTCAACTGGAAATGAAGGTTTCCAAGATGTTGAAACACAAAACATAGGTTTAGGAAATACTATTTTATTTATTATTATATTTTGCTTAGTTTTAGCATTATATTTATATATTGGACAATATTTATGGAATAATATGTTAGTTAAAGTAGTAACTATATTTAAACCCATTAATTCACTAACTCAATTATTAGGTATCATGATTCTAATTAATATTATGAAATTATAATTATTTTCTATAATTATTATATATGCCAAGAAAAGCTAAATCAAATAAACTTACCACTTCGAAATTAATTAGTCAATTAAAAAAAGAAGGTAAATTACACGTTTATACTAAAAAAGGTTATAAAATACCTCTTAAAATAGCATGTCCAGAAATTATTAGTAATAAAAAAAAATCTGTAAGGCGTTCAAAAAGAATAGTTAACAAACAATCTGGAAAAACTAGATCAGGACGCCCATACCAAAGACGGGGCGGTTCTAAACACTCAACAAAACTTGTTAAAAATAATAATACTAACACTAAAATTAAAAATACCAATACCAATACCAATAACAATAATAAAGGTTTATTATTAAAAGATGTTGAACGAAACCTTATTAATAGATTAGAAAATTTAGGGATTAATTCTAAATTTATTAACGAAATGTAATTTGGTAAATAATATAAATAATATAAATAATGTAAATAATATAAATAATATAAATAATAATTTAATATACCATATATAAAATTATTATCTATGAGCAAAGTTCATTCTAACTATATATCTATACCATATAAAGAAAAACCATTAAATAAGATACATACTATAGAAAACGCCTTATCTATTAATGATATAAATATATTTATAAATAGTCTAAAAAATAAAACACTTCAAGATGGATTAGTTGGTAGTAAATCTGTAGAACACAAAATTAAACAAAATATTAGAATGTGTAAAGTTTTTTGGTTACCTAAAAATAAAGAATACTTATGGCTATACACTAAATTAATAGACCTAGCTACTAAAGTTAATAGACAATTATGGGACTTTGACCTAGTAGGTGCAGACATCCCAATTCAATATGTAGAATATGATTATAGTTATAACGGACATTATGATTGGCATTTAGATATCGGAAACACCAATAACTCCAAAAGAAAACTTAGTATCTCTATACAATTAAGTGATACAATTGAATATACTGGAGGAAATTTAGTTTTTTTTAATAATAATAAACAAACATATGCATCTAAAAAATTAGGTTCTATGACACTATTTCCATCATATATTTTACATAAGGTTGAGCCAGTTATTACTGGTAAAAGACGTGCATTAATTTTGTGGTTAACTGGTCCACCATTTAAATAATTATATCTAAATATATTAATATATATTAATGTTAGTAATATTATTAATTATAATTATATATAAATATTTTGTACTACCTGAAAAATTTACCAACTATATAAAACAAAAAAAAAATATTAATATATCATTCTGTATTACATGTTTAAATAGATTCGACCAAATTAAAAATACATTACAAATTAATTTAGAAAAAAATATCAAATATAATAAAGAAATAGAATTTATCCTTGTTAATTTCATTATTAACGATGAAGGTCGAAGAATAGATAGATGGATTAGAACTAACATGGATAAGCATATTAAAAATGGTTACCTAAAATACTACATTACAGATAATCTTAAACAATGGGACGCATCTATTGCTAAAAATACATCTCATAAATATGCTAATGGTAAAATATTATATAATTTAGATTGTGATAACTTTATTACACCCAAAGAAATTGAATTTATTAAAACTATAGATTACGAAAAATCCATTTACTATGGATGGAGTGGTACATGGAAAGATGGTACAGGTGGTAGAGTTTCAATGACACAAAAACAATTTAATAAAATTGGTGGTTATGACCAAGGTTTACTACCCACATCTTATCAAGATTTAGATTTACTTAAAAGAGTTAAGGGATATTTTAACCTAAAACTCATTATCGCATATAAAAATAATATACACAATAAAGCTATTGAGAATGATAAAGAACTTAATACTAAATATGTTAAATCATCGGATAAATGGTCTATTATGTTAATTAAAAATAAAAGAAGAAGTGTTAATAGAATTAGAAATAAAGATTATATTAATCATCATCAAATAGGTGTTAATGCCCACAAAATATATCTAAGAAATATAGATAGTTTCTTTATATAAATTGCATTATATAAAAAAAATTGTTTATTTTACATCTGTTAAGATTAATACATTACTATGTCACGTTGGATTACAATTGGTTCTGATGAGGATATAAAAATCAAAGAACGTAATTCTCTCAATGCATATATGTTTTGGATCGGCACCGACTGCTACTCTATTAAACCTGCCGAGGCATTTAAAAAATTTACTAGAGAACTTTGGTATGCTAATAGTCCTAGATGGATTAATACCATAATCCTAACGCAAGACACAGAAGGACTAACTGCCATGAGAGAAGAATATACCAAACAGACTGGTAAAGATTGGAAAACAGCTCACCTACAAGATGTGATGAATACTCTCCATTATTGCAAAGACTTATATGCTCAAGGGAAAGTCCTAATTAATGGTAAACCAAACCTTAGTGCTATATTTGCAAATGAAGATATCGATATTTCACCTAATAATAAATGACATCAACTTCTTACCATATTAGAAAATAGAGATGATTAACACACTATAATACCTAAAAGTTCTTATTTTTATTTTTATTTTAATCTAATTGCTTAAAATAAAAATAAAAATAAAAATAAAAATTTATTTAATCTTAATATAATCTAATCTAACACGTACCTATCTAGACCTTCTCCACCATTTCTGGGTCATACCCTCTCAGGATACCCTCCGAGGACATCCCCAGAATCTCATCAACCTTAGAGAGATACTCCTGGTCCAGTGCCTTCCGAAGAACCTTGTAGGGAGTTACCGAGCTGGTCTTCACCTTTGTAGCCTGACCGTCCACAGTCACTGTCATCTCGGTGTCCGGGAGCGACTCGCCGTACATCACGAACTTGAACAGGTTAGGCGACTGGCCCTGGAGGAAGATGGTACCTGGGTGGTTGACCTTAGTCTGGACACCACTCCGACCAGGCTTCAGGTTCCAGTACACGATGATTGGTGCCCGCCGGTAGCCACGCTTGGCATACTCCGTTAGGATTCGAGTGTGCATCGTCTGCCAAGTAGAACTGGTGTTCGTCTTGTCCTGGCTATCCCACTCACCATCGGTGAACACCACAATCACCGGCATCTCGTCCTCAGGGACCTTGTTGGCGCACATGAAGTTGAGGATACCATCGTGTGACTCCCTAGTATCACCAACCATCATCCGCCAGAAGTTTGTGCTATATCCCTTGTGGGTATAGATGTCGCGAATCACATCGTCCACCTGCTTACCGTTGGTGTTGAAGATGCGTGGCTTGTCGGTGAAGCTCATCATCAGACCCCGCCAGGTATCGTTGCCCATCTGCGACATGAACGCACCCATAGCAGTTGCGATGTCAATTGGACGCTCGGGCTCCTTACCATCCCAAGTCATCGACTCTGAGACATCAACACATGACAGGAAGTTACCCGATGCCATTGCCTTCTGGATGCACTCGTTGAAGGTCTCTGACTCGCCACCTGCCGTGATGCGCTTCTCTAGCTCAGCCACCATCTGGGCACGGTTCTCATCCATCTTCTTCCGGGTACTGGCTACCAGAGAAGTGTACTGGGCACGAGCCATGTCTCGCTGCGCTGTGGAACTGGCGTTCTTGGCCGCAAATGCCAGCTCGTGTGGGAAACACTTATCGGCGTTCAGCTTCTCTGCCTGCTCTGGTGTGGCGAAGAACTCGCGAAGCATCTTCCGACAAGCTACACGACCCTTGTTGTGTGGAAACCGGTTACCAGTTAGTTCCTCGTGGTCACCTGGCGCCTGCTTGCGCTTCTCATTCAGTAGCGCCTTACCAAGCATCTTGAGAGCACGAGATGGGACTCGCTTGATGTTCAGAAGGTGGTACATATCGGCACAAATCTTCACCTCGGGAATATCGAGAACACAGTGGAGTGCCACGTTCCGAAGACGCCACTGCTTCTTCGCCTGACTTGGAATCTGGCGGTCGCCTGGAAATGGAATCTTCTGCCCACCATGACCACGCACCTTCATGTCACCACGAATCAGGTAGTTGACGAAGTTCTCGCGGCGATAACTACCATCTGGCATTGTGACGTACCAGTGGCACTTCTTTGCTACCGCACTACCCTCGGCACCAACCCACTTGCCAACCCAACTGATGTTAATTGGCTGAACCTCGTGACCGATATGGTCTCGGAGCCGGTCGAGAAACTCCTTCTTGGAAGCACTCTGAACAAACTCCTGGAACCGACGCCACCGCGGACGCTCATCAGAGTGTGGGAGATTCTCGTATCCGGCAATGCCACGGCTAGACCAATGCTCACGAACATCACCTGAAAGAGGACACATGATAGAGGCCTCCTTCATGAACGTATCTAGACTCTGTAGATCCTCCTTGCGCTGTGCTAGAGTGGTCTCGCGAATCGTGTCCACCAGTGACCCCCAACGAGCAATCTGTTCCGAAATGGACATTCCATCAGACATCTTCTGAATCATCAGCATCCAACGGTTGATGTCCATCCAGCAAGCATGCGAACCGAAAAGGTCGCCATCACTAATCAGAGACTCCATCGTCTTGGGAAACTTGTCGTGGATGATTAGGAACCACTGGATACCAATGTCCTTCTCACCCTCACCCTCGTGTGGGTTCCGCTTATGGAATGCGAGCTTGATAGCATCTGCCGCCGCCACCGGGTTACCAGTACGCTCGGCATAATCTAGCATCTTGTTCATCCAAGTAATCACCACCGCACGAGTGGCATCATCTAGCGCCCCACCACCCTTGCGAACTGCATCGGTCATCGCCAGAGCCGGGACATATCCAGCCTCATCCATCGACACCTTCATCGCACCATTCTCGCCGGGCACCAGTGCCGCCACATCACGTAGGGCACTGGCGAAACTACCCCCACTCTTGGATGCCGCTCCACCCCCACCGCTATTGCTGTACTTTGCTGTATGTCGACTCATTTTGTTGTTCTGGTTTGGGTTATACTAAACCATATAGCTTTAAGTAACTTTCAAATTTGTTTTAATACACATGTATTTATAGAAAATATAGACCTATGGACCAAGCTAACCTAGACACTCTTCCTAGATTCGCTACTCAGATTTGTAACCGATTTCCTTGTTACTAATACTGATGGAAATGTTGTCGTTATGTGGCCTACTACTAATGCAGCCATATGCAGCCAAATGTAATCCATTATCTGCATCGAAGCATAGACCGCCCAATTCATACACCGACAAACTGGACTACCCATCAACATCATGCTATTTGCCCAAGTTGATGGCTCTGTGATAGAAAGACCACACACGTTACCGTAAAGACGAATCAAACTACCACCACCAAAAATTATCCCAAACAATAGGATAGTATACATCGCTAAACCACCTTTTACAATATTTATCATTTTTATAGAACCTTCTCAATTCAATTAATCACATATAAAAAAATATTTAAATCAATTTTAACTAACATTAGACTTATATTGTATTCTCATACATCATTAACTGGCCCATAAAATCTAAATTACAGCTAACTATATCTCTTAAATCTTTTACCTCGTTATAGACCTCCATCATCTTTTTTTTCTCTACTTTCATTAAATACCCTATTATTATAGCAGCTGACCTAGATACACCACCAAAACAATGTACCAAAACCTTATCTCCATTAGAGAGACCTTCTTTAATAAATGTAATTGTATCTGACATATTAGAAAGTAATGGCTGACTACCTCTATCGTCTATTTTTATTTGATGATAGATTACATCTGGAAACACACACTCGACATCATTAGTTACATTCACAATCCTATTCCAATCATTGGTTTTGTCATGTGCGTCCTTATGATTTCCCAACCATAAATTGGGTCGAATCTCGGTTGCATTGTAGCTGAAAATATCTATTTCTTCATGTGGTGTCCTAGGAGAAGTTAGTGGTGCTAAACTTGGCAACACTACAACTCTATTTTTACGAAGAATTTCAGACATCGAATATATATTCAATATACAATTATATATATCAATTTTTAAAATTATTGTTTCTCCCTGGAAACAAACATCTACTTTTTATTAGCAGATTATTTAACTCTAACACTTTATTATTAAAGAAAAACTTCAGTTTTCCCTCTAGATTATACCTATACTCAGAACCTAGTATATAATTTACATAATCACATGGATTAATATCTCTTAAACTATATCCACGAAATTCTATATCCGGAGAAAATGTCACTTTCATAATATTATTAATAACATTTTATTTTATAATATTATTAAAAATATAACTACAAAATTTAACTTACTATATTATTTACATATAGTACACTTTTCATCTTCTTTATTATTATAACAATATTCAAGGTTTCCAATGTTTGCTTTATAAGTTGGTAATTTTTTAGACCAATTTGATACTATATTTATACCTAAAATAGAAGGTTCCATAATTAATTTACTTACATGTTGGATTTTAACATTAGATGTATTTTTAGCACGTATATTTTTTAAATCATTATATATCCTAGTTAACCAATTTAGTTTATAATATTGTAGAAATTTAGTTTCATTATTTTCATCGTTAATACTTATCTTGCATTTATTTAGATATGGAATAAATTTACATTTAAAAGAACTATTTACACTTTCATTAAAATAAAATATAAATCCTAAAAATTTATCTAAAAATCCACCAAATATTAATTGTTTACCATCTTTCTCTAAATCAATTAATACATGTATTATTTGATACAGATATGTCATAAATATAGGGTATTTAAATAATGGAACGTTCGGTGGGTTAATTATCGGTTCATCTAATTTATCAAATTCTTGTTTAAAAAAATTAAAAATACTAGATGGTTCACCATAATAACATTTTAAAAATACTAAACCCTTACTATTATCTATATTAAAATCAAAATTAGTACTTATTTTTATTTCATTATCATTTCGGTCTACTAATGGCTTGATATCAGTATCTAAAAATAATATAAATAATAATTCTATACAATTTATATATCTTAATATTTTATTATATTCCTTGGTTAAATTTAATAATAAGTTATCTTTAAGGTCATCGGGTGGACCACATACAACTCCTAATAATGATTTAACAGTTATACTATTCTCATCCTCATTTATAACAAATTTAGGAGTCTCACTGGTGTTAATGCTCCCACCAGTTGCTGCTTCAGTGGATACTTGTGGGTTTGATTGAACATTCGACTTCTTCTGACAACCAGTATAATCAACATCCCCCCAAATGGTTTTATCCGATACATTCGATACATCAAAGAAAAACATATTATCAGTAGAGTTGTATCTAATATGATCATCTAACAATTCTTTTAATTTATTATAAAAAACTCTAAGATATTCTGATTGCTTTGTTTTAATATATTCTAATCCAAAATTTTCTATTACTGTTTTTGATTGGTTTATATAATCATAATCCTTAAATAATATCACAGTTATACTTTCTTTTAACATACTATATATTTTAATTAAGCTTAATTCTGCTTTCCTTAATTTTTTTTTTATGTCTTCAACTTTTTCAGTTGTATTTGTTGGTGAACTCACATTGTTTGTCTGGTTGGTACCAGTACCAGTACCAGTACCAGTAGCAGTACCAGTAGCAGTACCAGTACCAGTACCAGTACCAGTACCAGTAGCAGTACCAGTACCAGTACCAGTACCGTTTTTCTTTTTAGTCTTCTCCTTTTTCACTTTTTCCTTCTCTTCCTGACATATACCTTTATTATTCTCAGTTGGTTCAACCCACCCATCTTTCATAGCGGGGTATTCTTCTAAAAAGTTATTAAAAGTTTTGCATTTTTCTATTTTTTTTTCTATTTTTTTTGGAATGGAGTCTAAGTATTCTTTTTTTTTTTTCATTTTTTTGTCTATATAAGATTTACCTTTATCTTTACCTTTCTCACCTTTATCTTTACCTTTCTTACCTTTACCTTTCTTACCTTTCTTACCTTTCTTACCTTCATTACCTTTTTTTTTTTTTGCATCATCTTTTTTGGGTTTAGCTAATCCTTCTTTTTCCTTTTTAGTTGAGTCTTTTCCGTTTATTATTTCATCCATTTTTGTTCCAATATCGTGTTTTATTTTTTTGCTCAGTTTTTCTAATTCCTCGCCGGTTGGACAACCTGGGATTTTTGGGATATCTTTAATTATTTTTTTAAAATTTTTTAGTTTTTTAGTGCCTTTTATCTTTTTTATCATATCTTCATATTTAAATTTCACTTTCATTTTGTTATATTTATCCTTTACACAAATCCACTTATTAAATCTTATATCCGCTTTTTTGGATTTTTTTAATCCTTCTTTTTCCTGGTTTTTAAATTTTTTTTTCTCCTCTTTTTTTTTTTTTTTTAATTCTTTATTTTCCGCTTTTTGGGTTTTTTCTAATGCTTTTTGGGTTTTTTTTAATTCTTTTCTGTTATTTCGATCAGCTGTTTTTAATGCTTCTTTTTCCTGTTTTTTAAAATTTTTTTTTTCCGCTTTTTGGATTTTGTTTAATTCTTTGTTTCTCGCTTTATCCGCTTTTTCTAATTTCTTGTACTTGTTATTGGTGTCTTTTTTTAATTTCCTGTACTTTTTTTTGGTGGCGTTATTTAAGGCTTTCTGTCCAACTTTCTGTCCAACTTTCTGTGCAACTACTTTCTGTCCAACTTTCTGTGCAACTTTCTGTGCAACTTTCATAGCAAAACCACCACCACCATAGTGAGTCATTTTTCTAGTTAAATATCTCCTAGGTCTAGTTATAGTTTTATTCATACCTAATATATATTTAGATTTTAACCCATCTATAATTAAAAAATGTTTTTTAGAATCTGTTTTTAGTATTTTTTTTTCAGTCAAAATTGGCATCTTTAATTATTTCTTTTTGTTTATCAGTTAGTTTAGAAGGATATTTAATATTATATGTTAGAACAAGGTCTCCTCTACTACCATTTTTTTTAGGCATACCATTACTACTTAATGCATGAATATTCTTAGGTAGTACCACTGTATCCATACTAATATTTAATTTCTTTCCATCTATACCTTCTATAGTTCTAGTATATCCACAAAATGATTCGGTAAAAGATAAATTTATATTATATTTTAAATCATCACCATCTCTAGTAAATCTATCATGGGGTTTTTCTATAATAATAAATACTATATTATCTGGTGGACGTCTATTCAAATCATCACCTTCACCATTAAACCGTATCTTAGTACCTTGTTTCCAACCTGGTTTTATATCTATAGTTAATAGTTTACTAACGGTAGTTATAGAATTAGTATTAGAGTCTTGTATTCTTTTAGTAATTTTCATTTTCTTAGTCTTTCCTACGTATAATTCTTCTAAACTACAATAAATTTTATGAATTGTATCTCTCGCTGTAGTTCTTATATTAAATGTTCTATTTACTCCACTATTACCAAATACTTGTGAAAATATATTATGTGCATCCATAGATTCAAACCTAAACCCTTGATTTACATTAAATCCGCTATATGTATTAGAACTATCTGAATCACCCATTTTTAATCCATCCTCACCATATTGGTCATATAATTTCTTTTTAGATTTATCCGATAAAACTGCATATGCCTCCGATATATCCTTAAAACGGGTTTCAGCACTATCGCTCTTATTCTTATCTGGATGAAACTGCAATGCTAACTTTCGATATGCTTTCTTAATATCTGGTTGACTATAGGTTTTATTTATACCTAAAATTTTATAGTAATCTTTTCCCATAATTATTCAAAATAAAAATAAAATATATATGAACCTTACATCTTAACTTTAAATAAAATAAAATCTAAATATAAATCTAATTAATTATCTAGTAAAACACCTTTCGAACATTCTGACTATACCAAGTAAGACATCCCTGAGCCATCTTTGGGTAATCCTCCATGGTATAGTGTAGAATCTTCACCCGACGCTCCATCCGACCAAGTCCAACCTTCTTGGTAATGAAGACATACCGCTTTCCACTATAGTTGCCAACATTGACAGCATCTCTAACTGACTTACCTAGCTCAATTAGGTCTGAATCAGATAGCCGGCCACCCAGTGTCACATAACTGAAGACATCAGCCACAGATAGATACTCATTTCCACAATCAGAGATTAGCGTGGAAAGAGTCTGAGTAGTAGTAAAGCCGTTCACATCCGGAGACTCATCCACCGAGTCTTCGGTCCTTGGATATCCACCCATACAACTTGAGTAATCATATCTTGAATTAGGGTCCCCTCCACCCACATCATTCCATGACACATCTCCATCAGCACTAGTACCAGCAAGCTTCGGACTAGACCTTACTGGCTGTGTCTCCTGCTTCATATAACCCGCCAGACGTGACTGAGCTGGCTGTCTCCCAATAGTCTTGCCCACACCATCCTCGTACACCCAATCACATCCTGAACTACTCGGTGCACCAGATGCCCCACCCGCCCAAACAGACCAAGGGTCTACCCTAGCTGCGTCCGAACTAGATAGAGTAGACCTCATACAAGTTGTTGGTGCATAGGGTCTATCTACACCATAATCCGATAGGGGGCGACTACCAGTAGTACTCCTTCTAGGCTTAGGTGGGGGCGCTCTTGGTTCAGATTCAAGTCTTGATGGATGCACCGAAGTCTTAGCATGTGCTGCAGTCGAATCACCTGATTGCGGTTTACCTCTAATCCTACCGATTCGCGCAATAGGGTCACCAATATAATGAGGTGCGTTTGTTGTGCGCTTTGGTGTTGCCAAAACTGGTTGTGTGCTATCGCCATCAAATTCATCATATACCCAATCAATGTTCATTTTACAGAAGTATTAATTAAAATACTTAATGGATAAATCAATTTTAAGTACTTAAAGAAATTAATATATTTAGTAGTAGAATGGATATCCGAGAACATATAGAAGAAAATCATGCTGGGAATACAGCAAAATATATAAAAAATATTATTTATGGAGGGTTAGATGGTATTATTACCACATTTGCTATTATTGCAGCTTCTGTTGGTGCTAATTTAGAATCCAAATATATCATTGCTATTGGATTTGCTAATTTATTTGCAGATGGTATATCTATGGGGATGGGTGACTATCTTAGTTCATATTTTGAACATAACTATATTTTATCTGAAAAAGAAAAAGAAGAATATGAATTTGATAATAATAGAGATTATGAAATCCAAGAAATGGTAGAACTATATAATCAAGAAGGATTAGAAGCAGATGACTCCAAAAATATGGTTAATATACTAATATCTAAACCTAAATATAAAAATATTTTTATTAAAAATATGATGAAAATGGAATTAGATTTAGAAGTACCAGATGAAAATCCAAACTATAAAAAAGAAGGATTGATTACCGCTATATCATTTATTATATTTGGATTTATTCCAGTTTTTACCTATTTAATTTTTCATCTAACTAAATATGATAACTATAACGCTATATTTGCAGTAAATTGTGTTATTACTATAATTTCATTATTTTCTTTGGGTACAATCCAAGCCAAAATTACTAAACAAAGTTGGATTAAAGGTGGTACTCTATTAACATTACATGGTACATTAGCATCAATAGTTGCTTATTTTTTTGGTTGGGGTATTGAAAAATTATTAAATTAATTTAAATTTGATAATTTATTTATATTATTTATAATACAAATGTCATACTTAATGAGAGATTTTCTTAAAACCATTATTATAAAAAAAATTAACCACAGATATAACGATAACAATTATAAAAATGTTCCTATAGATACTAAACCTTTTTTTACAACTTATTTAGATAATAATACAAATATACCATTATATGAATGTTATAGTTGTGCTATTTTTAAAAAAAACAATAATAAACTAATTGGTCTTATATCTATAGTAATTGATGATAACTATAAAGTATATATGAAATCGGGACCACACATTAATAATATTAAAATTATAGAACCATTCTCATGTATAGATGGTACTAATATTAATACACATTATGAAAAATTATTTTGGTTTCACAATGCAAATATCATAAACTATATTAATGATATGATTAATATATCGGAGAATGACATTAATACACTAGACCTATTTATTAACGATACCTTAAATCTAATGTCTAATATACCAATTAATACAATACAACCACAAGAATCCAATATACCTCTAATAGACGAACATGAAACTGAAACTGAAACTGAATCCCAAACATCTCCCGAACCACCAATACCAATACCAATACCTATATCTGAACCTGAACCCGCATCAAATCCAGATTACTATGATATGCCTCCCTTAATAGACGATTATGAGCAACTTATAGACCCAGAAGGATTAAAAGGACCCATATATAACAAATACTATAAAACTTTAGCAGACACTACACTATTTGTCATGTATCAATTAAAAAAAAATAGATTTGAATGTATTGAGGACGCTCTTGCAGAAGCACATCAACTTATAAATAATAACCATTACAATGACTTATGTATAACCAGAGATTGGAAAGGATGGTGTATTAGAACGGGACCTATTTGGATTAATAGTTCTAATAAACAAAAAAAAATTTCACATTTAGATGTAACTCACATTACTTATCAAGTATTATGAACTATTTGCTATTTTCGGCCATTTTCGTTTCTTCTAGTTTCATTGCTTCATCTACACGCTCTATAAATCCTTTACGTCTTACCAAATTATGAATAGATGATTTTTGGCTTACTTTCTGTGGGGCTGGGTTATCTAGTTCTTTCTGTGGGACTTGATTATCTAAATTCATTCTCATATCTACTCGTTCTATTATACCTGGTCGACGTTTTGAAGAAATCATATCGGAATCTTCAAAATCAAAATTCCACTGCGTCCAATCTGACATAGAGTAATTAGATATTTTTTTCTTAAGTAAACTTTCAAATTTAATTAATTACAATAAGTAATATGGAATACTCTAGACAATACGAATATACTTCAAACCATCAATCTCACAACTATCGAATATCCCTAACCATATATCGAATAGAACATAACTCTATATTGTAATTCAAGTCTATCTACTCTGTCTCATCCCTATCGAATGCATATATTCGCGAGTAATGTATCGCACTTACCGTTGGGATACGTCTCCTGAGTGAACCACCCGCGCAGTTGGCACGACGAATGACCGCGCCTGCTGGCCACGAGTCACACCTGGGATGGTGTAGCACGTGGAACGGGCTTGGAAGCCACGGACTCCTCGCGGCGGCGCGACGAAAATTCGAAGCACATCAGATTGCATAGGATGACATAAGTTTTCTGTGCAGACAAGGGCTCGTTTGTTTGAGATCCGGTGCATTGACACCGTAGACCTTACACCGTACGCAGACCGACCAGAAGATGGCTGTGTGGACGTGTCTGGATTGGTAAACACGTTCATGTTCCTAACGAATGCCTTGTCTAAACGTACGCGTGACGTGGTAGTTATGGTGGTGGTGAGATACATATTGTTAGCGAAGATGCTGTGAGTGCGGTTATAACATAATCATACTTTATTCTAAAATCAATTTTAAAGTGTAAACTATAATAGGTGGTTATTAATGATATCCACGTGTGTAGTTTATTGTTTTGGTAATGTAAACTAGTATAGTGTATAATATTTACAATAAAATTGACTTAGAAATGCTTCTAATGATATTTTATTAAACTATGTCTAAAAAAAAAATAAGTCTATTACCGTCACCTGGAATTGAAGCGTTTATTAAAGATCCAGTGATGCGTGCATCTTGTCGCGATGAAATACGCCGTTTTAATATTATACACTATCCATCACCGGACAAAAATAGAACAATACCTACATCACCAGAACCGAATAGAACAACGCCACCATCTCCATCACCAGAACCGAATAGAACAACGCCACCATCTCCACCACCAGAACCGAATAGAACAACGCCACCATCTCCATCACTATAACAATTTCATCAGTACCATCACGGCTTGAACAAGAACTCCATTAGTATTATCACAATTCCCTAGATGGTATTCAGTTTCTCTATATGAGTTTACCAAATAGTTGGTAGGGTTCGTAAATCAATAGAAAAAAACTATATTGGTATAAAGTAGTTAAGCTCTATTTTCTATTAGGTATAAAAGTCTGGGGATCTATTCGACTGACTGTAGTATCTGGGTTTGAGAAGACCCCAGTCGTTCTAATCCAGAAAATTCTGCCGAATGTCCAGACACGGTTCTTTCAGTTGATGCCACCAAGGACGACATAGCAGACCGATAATGCTCTGGGTCAGCGTCCATCTGTAGGCATAGTTTTGTTGCGAACCCAAAAGCCTTACCAGTCTTCTTTGCGTCCTGGTTGGATGCTACAAATTGGCATCCAGCCTGGTATTTTTCTTGATGGCGGCTCAACAAAGCATGGAGAACCTTCAAATCTCCACCGATATTGTCTTGTCCATCGGTGAGCACCCCCATAGACACTGCGACACGAGGGTTTAGAGCTCGAAGCTCTGGCTTGAATCCAGACAAAATGGTTTCAACTCGGTTGGCCTGGAGTTTCAGTTCGTCAATCAGGGTTTGAATCAACCGGGTCGGTCCACGACATTGCCAAAGCCAATAACAAATGAGTGTTAGCTTTGTCGCGTTCAGATTCCCATATGCATCTAGAAGGTTGGATGCGGGACCATCATATATGACCTCCATGGATTTGTCGAATGACACGATACGCAGATGGTAAGGAACATGTGGATTTGTCTTTGCCATCAATGCGTGCTTGGTCAACATTTCCTTTACTCCATCTTTGATAGAAGAGCCACAACTTCGCATTGAACCAGAACGGTCGACTACAACTGTCACATCGGATGCAGTCGGTGGGACTAACCCATTTGAGCGAGTAAATGACATGTTGTGCGATATGTGTTAGTGAAGATGCTTTGAGTGTGTCATAACCTAATCATAGGTTATTCTAAAATCAATTTTTTAGTATAGTTATTACTCCAGATAGTATAGAAAAAAGAATTTATTTGTAAATAAGAATATATTAGTGAGTGTATCTATATAAAGTGTTATGCTTAGGTCTCGGCCTGGGATGGGTAAGACATTGCTTAGGCGCTAGCGGCGGCAACATGTCGGGAGCCACTCACCTGGATCATCCCTTGGCGCCGAGTGAAGATGTTGTCGACAATCTTGTACATGACGTCCTCGCGGTGTCTCGCCTTCTTGCCCAGCTGGGACCGGTAAGCAGCATCGACGTTCATGTGCACAGGTGACTTGGAGAGCCGTCCCTCGGCAGTCTGAAAGTGGGACTCCACCTCCTCCTCCGTTAGAGGATGGTCAAAGTACTCGGACGAACGATGAATTGCCGCACCGTAGAGGACATCGCCAGTAGACTTGCTACCTTTGAATGTGATGAAGACGTCCCGATGGATTCCATCCTTGTCGGTCTCAATGTACCGAACTCGGCGAACCGTCTTCAGGCGGTGAGTCCTGTCTGCAACCACGTAAGCGTCTTCGGCATCTGTGTCGGGAGTAATCCGACCACAACTGGACCCAGAATCGGACTCTTCGTGTTCCCAAGAATCCCCGGCCCTTGTAGACCGTGGCACAGCCGAACGAAGCCCCTTACATCCAGCTCCGTGACACATCTGGTGGCGGATTGCTCCAAGAATCTCGCAGTACGGAGTGAACGGGTCGGTGTAGAACTCGACCGGACGCATTTCGTAGCGGCGAGTTGTCGTTTTGCAATGGCCCCGAACCTCGTCATCAGTCAGAACGTAGTCCTTTGACGTCTTGCGGTACACGCTCGCTGCGTAACGAACACGGCCAGTTTCGTGGTCAAACTCGTAAGTAAGGCAAATCTCGCGCTTTCCGTCGAGAATCCAAAGGCACGTCTCTCCGGTCTTAGAACCACGTCCATAAGTGATTTGGATCATCTTGGTTGGAGTGAGTAAGAGTCGAAGTAAGATTCGAAGTAAGTCGGATTGAGGCGTTAACTCGATTGAACTTGGTGTGAGATTAACTCGGTTTGAAGTTGGTTTGGTGTTTTCTCGAAAGAAGTAGTAATAATCCTTAGGTATTAGTCTGAAATCAAATTTATTTTAGATTAGATACACCCTATTTCATATATAGCAAACGTATAGACAAAAAAAGTCATAACTAGACTAGACCAGCACCCCGGCTGAAATCAAGTCGCAACGTAAGTACTCCAAAATAATATATAATATTTATAGTGTATATAACATAGTGTTAATAACACAAGAGTTCTATAGTTGTATCCACATAGACCAATCATATAGATTAGAACATTGATATTCAATTTTATTATATATAGACCAAATCTCGAAACAAAAAAACTTATATTGTTTGAAACAGATAAAATGCTATGCCTATACTATGTGCCTATACTATGCCTAATAGCGAACCCCTCTAAATCAGCAATTTGAACCATCTCGAACACCTCCGGTTGTGGTGCAGTCATCCAACCATGGACCCTATCTCCGAAGGATAAAGCTTTTGTCGCAATCCATCCTCCTATAGTTTTCCCAACAGCGCCAGCATGAACTGCCACCTGCGAGAGACTGGTACCCACAGTCACAGCGCCATTGACGACTCTTTCTTGAGCCTCGTTGTACTGGTGCAACAATTCTGTTCTCTTTTGCTGTCGAGCAACCTCCTTCTGGACCTCCTCTGGAACTGGGACGGTCGAGGCAGATAGAGCACCTGCTTCTTCCACCAGAACAAAGTCATCGCCAGTCCGTTGAAGTTTCCATATTCGTCTGGTACCACCCCCACGGCACACCGCGGTACTAACGATCCAAGTCCGCCCCAGACGGTCCTCCTCAGTAGTACCAACATCGGTTTTCTTTGCGGTGGTTGATGGTTTGAAGTTTTTGCTCATTGTTCGGTCAGTTTGGATTTGATAACTTATCAAACTCCAGTCAAATCAATTTTTTTTAACATAGATATAAGTAGGTTGTTTATAGGAATCGCAAATTGTAACCGAAATCTATAAGAAATACAAAAAATCTAAGTTTTTTTTTTATTGGTAATATAATATAATAGCTCTGGGATATCTACCTAATTCGCTGCCAAACATGGAAGACCATCGGATTACCGGTCACCTTGTGGACACGTGTCCGCTCGACTACGATGTACTGGTTGCCATCGTTGCCGGTATCGATTTCTCCGAGGTCCGCCTCCTTGGCAGACCGAGAAGGACCGGTCCGAATCTTTATGGGATTCTTCTTGGCCGGTGCTACCTCTCCCAGAAAGACATGTTCGGAAACATTGATTAATTTAGGCTTCACCAGCTTCCAAATTCGCTTCGTGCCTTTGAAGGCCTTTACATCGGACGAAATCCAAGTGCGGCCGATGCTATCGATGGCCGGCACACCGATTTCGACACTGTCGGGTGCGTGAGTAGGCTTGATGGTTGTATAGGCACGCTTCGCACTACCATCCTTGTTGGTGGGGGTGGTGGCGTTGGTTGGGTTGGTGGACTCAGTGGCTACCACATGCCGCTCCTTCCTAGCGGCCGCTCGAAGCTCATCTCCTGTCGGGACATGGTGGGGTGGCACTGCTGGTACCTCCAGAGAGTTGGACTCCTTCGCCGGCTTCTCCTGCTTGACCAGCTTCCAGTTCTTCTTAGTACCGCTGAACGCCTTCTGTGTCACCACAATCCAAGTGCGACCCTTATGGTCGACAGATGTGGTGCCGAGCTCCATCTCGGACGGGTCCATATCGGGACGCGAAGACTCGTACCTCCTCTTCGTCGGCTCCTCCGACTTGGACTCCTTTGGTGGGCGCCCACGGCGCTTCGGGGCAATCTTCACCATCTCGGACATCAGGTCGCATGGCTGGACGCCGAGCTCACGGGACTTGGCAATCACTGTCTCCATGAAATCCTGTGCAGTGGTTGTCAAGGCCATTTTGATTGGTTCTGTTTGTTGTTGGTTCTGTGTAGTTGTTCGCTTGTCGATGCTGGTTCTACTTTCTTAGGTATAAAAGAATGACTCAATTTTATTTTAGATAGTACTATAAATGCTATATAGTGACTATATCGTATATGGATAGAAAACACAAGAATCCGGTTACAAAATTGAAACTTTGTTTGGTCAACTTGAGGTTGAGCTCGAATATAGTTAGTGAATGTATAGAAAACAATGCCTACACTAACCAAAATAGAAAATGACTGATGTATAAACTAAACCGGTGTATGGTTATATTCAATGAATCCAATATTGAACCAGTCCAAATCAATTTTTTTCTATATAGAAGCCGATATAGATTTGTAACCGAAATCTCAATATAGTCTATATATATCCTATCTATAAAAAAATTGAGTCATTCTTCTATACCTAAGAAAGTAGAACCTGCATTCACGCGAACAACTACAACCCAAATCACAAGATGCCTACTCGTGCACAAACCACACCACCACCGGGAGCAACGGATGTCACATTGGTTGTCGACCGTTCGGGTTCGATGGTTTCGTGTGGGCCGGCCATAAACGAGGGAGTCTACGGATTGATTCATAAGCACGCCGAAACTGCTAAGAAGATGCCAGGTACTCCCTACAACCTCCGACTGGTTTCGTTCGACGATGCCGCGGAGGTTCTATATGACGGCCCCATAAGAGAGTTGATGGGTGATAACGACCAACTCCATGCTCCAAAAATGGCAGGCATATACATCGGACTCTTCCCTCGTGGCCGAACTCGGTTGATTCGGACGCTCTCAGAGGAGCTGGTTCAACAGGCCGAACGTGTTGCCCAGATTCGAATGGCTTGGCACCCATCTGTTCAGGCCCTTCACCCGCGAATCGCCGTGTCTATATCTATTATCACAGACGGGTTCGACAACCTGGGTGGGGATATAGAAGAGCTACACAGACTGGTTGACTCCCACCAAAGCGACATTGGAGCTGCTTGCCAGTTTGTAGCAGCCAATCAGGATGCCAAGAAGACTGGTGCAAAGTACGGTTTCAAGGGCGAACTGTGTCTTCAGATGGATGCTGATCCTGGTCACGCAAGGGCTGCCATGAGTTGTGTCGCTGCATCTTCTACACGAGCTGTCACGGGGGGAAACCCAAACTTCTCTGCCGCCGAGAGGATGAACTCCTCCATTGCAGGGTTCTAGATGCCGCTTATTAGAATTTAGTTTGTACTATATCGTTCTAACAATAATATTTTTATTTGCTAATACAATCAGAACTATTATCCATATATCGGAAAGATGGTTACCATAATTGGTTGAACTACACTTTATAGATAGTATACTACTATATCACTAGTTATAGAGTCTAACTATAACAAAATTGAATCATACTATATCTAATTAGAGAGTAACCGCCTAACCAAAAACACCTACGAAAACAATCCAAACAGACATGTCTTCTGCAACTTCTAATAGGGGGATGGCAACTTCAACCAGAGGCTATAAGAAGGCTTTATTCGCAAAATGGGCCGATAGGGCTGCGGAACTGGATGAGGCCTTCTACCAAGAATGGGCTGCGGAGCTGGATGAGGCCTTCTACCAAGAATGGGCTGCGGAGCTGGATGAGGACTTCTGTCCGGAACTAGATGACCCCTTCTACAAAGAATGGGCCGCGGAGCTGGATGAGGCCTACTACAAAGAATGGGATGCGGAGCTGGATGTAGAACACGAATGTGATGCCCGATACCTTTGGTCTCCCGGTTACAAAGCGTGCTCTTTTGTAGATTTAGTGCCTTCATATTGACCAATTACGGTCTAGACAGAACTAGTCTTAGTATAGTCACTATCCATTATTACTCATTATAATTTTTTATTGTCTCCAAATGATTAGATTATAGCTACATATAGTCTAATAACAAACAAATTGATTGTTCTAAGTACGTGTAGATTACACACCAACACATCCAACACATACACAAAAATCTGAACCATGTCGGGTAACCAACAACCTGCTCAAATTTCTGGATTGACGGAGTCCAAACCAGACTATCTCGATGAGATTGCCGATTTGGATGACTACGAAATTTGCTTCCTGGACGAAGAACCGTTGAGTGTCGTGGTGACGTACGATGGAAACTTGACATTGTGTCTGTTTTGGATGTTCATTGCAAACTTGGAACACTACGAACCTGGGATAGCCCAAATTATTGGCAAACTATTGATGCCATCTGGATGGACTAATCACTTTGTACCAGTAAGCTTCGGCCTTAAGGATGGTGGGATTGTCGAGTACCAGAAAAACTACTACTACAACCCTAAGACTGGGATTTCTCGTTGGTCGCCGGTGCCTCTTCCAAAAGATGTATTGGGTTTGACAGCCCGATGTTGTGCAAAGTGTTCTAAGCCATTTAATCCAGGACAACACCAGTGTTTGGAAACAACTTGGACTCAACAGGAGTACCATCAGTTGTATGATGGTAAGACTGGATTCGACAAGGATGTTTACTTGGATGTCGTTACAAAATCCGTCAACGGTGGATGGATACGTGTCTTTGTCAAGTACTATTTGTTGGGACCCGAAAAATACGAAAAGGCGTGGGTGCTGAGTCTTGCTCAATTGTTGGAATGCCTAAAGTACAATGGGGTCAAACGGTGGGATGAATCTTGGGTGCAATGTGGTAATCGGTTCAGGACTAAAATTTCGCGAGTTCCTAAGAAATATCAAATATGCGACCTTTTTAGACAAATTCATTCGGGGTTGGAGTTGATTGATGGCTCGCCTTATTCAAATCGACCAATGAGACCGAACCAGTGCTCTGACCCCCACTGGGTGGAAACCGTTGAAAAACTAATAAATGGTGACAGCCGCTTTCTTCGGCAATTTGAACCAACACACTAAGAATTGATTAGAACCATAGTTAGACACACATTACTGATCAAAATTGATTTCAATAAACTGTATTTTTTTAAATACAATATGCAGATTTTCGTGAAAACACTAACTGGAAAGACAATCACTCTGGAAGTTGAACCCTCGGACTCAATTGAAAACGTCAAGGCCAAGATTCAGGACAAGGAGGGCATTCCACCAGACCAGCAGCGTCTGATTTTTGCCGGAAAGCAGCTAGAAGATGGGCGAACTCTAAGTGATTACAACATCCAAAAAGAGTCAACCCTACATCTAGTTCTTAGACTTCGTGGGGGTTATTAGATAAAATTGATTATTCTTACTTTTGTAACATAATTACAATTCTGGGGGGCGTCTAACTAAACAATATGGAGAAAACGGTAATCACTCTATTCCAATGTGTTTGCCCAGAAAAGATTTTGAATAAAGATTCATGGTGCACCGAACTAAACCAAGAAATTAAGAATCACTATACTAGGTATGATTATATCCATAGGGTGAGGGTATTGGTTACCTACTTGAGGAAGAATGGTGATAACCTGTATATATATCCAGTAAGTGAGTTGGCTACAATGAGTCTAGATAAGTTGGCGAAGGACATGTATTCCCCGTAGTTTTAAAGTAGATTTTGATACATTGGTCTTTTTTTTATTAATAGTAATATCACTAATTTTTTTTTATAGATTAAGAAATTTGAAACTTATTTCCTTATTATATATATTATATAATGGGGATATTGATATCTAAACCAGAATCATCCAATCGTCTTTTTTCTGATTATTCAAGAGAAACATCTTTAGATAGTGATTACGATTCTGAATATGAATCTGAATCTGAATCTGAATCTGAATCACTAATAAATGAAGACTACAGTATACTAAAATACATAAAAAAACTATATCTAAATATGATACAAAAAAAGGAGGAACCTAAAAATAGAAGGACTAATAGGTTATTTTCTAGTACTTCATCTAACAAAGATATGTGTAACTATGATGAAGTATTCTACTAAGTTTAGTTTACATCTTCTATCACATTTAGGTCCGAGTCCGCTTCTACTGAGATTGCATCACGCAATTGGTTATTGAGGATATTTATGATAGAGCTAATTATGTCTATCCGTTGTTGAGGCATATCTGGATGGACCAAAGTCTCCATCAAATCTTCTGGTATATCGACTTCATAAACACCACTGAAAGATAAGCCTTCAAACCTAATAATGTATTCGTCGTAGTTTCCATCGGCATTATTAATTGATGGTGGACCGTTCAACTCCAAATGTAGTCTGTGAGCAGCATCCTCATCATCTTGAATCTGCTGATAGTCACTGAATGGTGTCAACTGTACCTCATCCGTGACTTCGTCGGTGGACATACCATGCTCCAGCCTGAAGGCTTTGATTCGATCCTTCAACTGTCCATCCTTCTTGACGTCTGCTCCAAGAAATCCAGACATCATCGTCAATGGATTTTTGTCTCCATTGGGTGTCTTTTTCCAAGTCTTAAGTGGTACCTCGTCAAACTTGTACCCCACGCCATCATGTGTAACTACAACCGGCTCGTTCATCACGTCCTGAGAAATAGGACACCGAAATTCAGGTGGGATTTCAACCTCCATTGTAGGTTTGGTTGTCGGTAGGTTTGGTTGTCGGTAGGTTTGGTTGTCGGTAGGTTTGGTTATCGACTGATTGGTTATCGACTGATTGGTTATCGACTGATTGGTTATCGACTGATTGGTTATCGACTGATTGGTTATCGACTGATTGG
>Ga0209634_1000401_pt1 | contig 33747 bp, 39 predicted proteins | sample LinPmetageLP40_FD_184043 | JGI IMG/M metagenome (GOLD analysis project Ga0209634, IMG submission 184043) | Marine viral communities from the Pacific Ocean - LP-40 (SPAdes) (version 2) | ecosystem: Environmental > Aquatic > Marine > Oceanic | place: Pacific Ocean | collected 2010-08-26 | reverse complement strand
TGCACTACCTACCATCTCGGTAACACTCTCTAAGTATGTTGCTATTGATTGAGCTGCTACTGCTGCTTGATTGTCAGCTAGTATGGATTCTGCTACGTAGTCTTTGTTGAGCATTACATCTTTATCTGCTACATCTAACTCTACTCCAAACAATGTGCTTGAGCTAACAAATAAAAGATCAATAGCTGTGTCAACAGTTAATGAAGTATCTTCTTCTTTGAGGTGAAATGCTAATGTGGTTAATGGAGAAACTGTTTTGTATTGAGGAAATCCTTTTAACTCCCCTGTAAATGCTACTCCTGTAATAGCGTCAGTACCACCTGTTACAGTTATTTCTCCTGAGGGTGTTTGTGGGAAAGTAAAATTTCCTAATGTATTAGTAGTTGTAGTTCCAATATTAGTAGTTACTGTTGCCCCTGATAGTGGTCCATCTGATGCATTTCCATTAAATGTACTACCACCACCACCACCTCCACCTTTAGATTGCATTTGAGACATATAAAATTCATACTGTTTTTGTCTCTGTATTTGCTCACTTAAAAGATTATCGTGGTGTAGCTGTTCTTTTAAAAATTTTCTTCTCTGTTCCTCTAAGGGTAAGTTTCTTATATCACTCCGCAATACAAACTTTTTCCAATCTAATATCACTTTTTATAAATTTTTAATTTTAATTTATTGTTTCCTTTTATAACACGATGCCAATGGTGTTTTGGTATAAATATGGGTTGATTTAATGAAGTTGGTAATTTATTATCAAGTTGTATACCCCAATTTGTTTCTCCAAGTATTTCTAAAGTTCTATCTTCATTATCACGATGCCATAATAACTCTATTGGATCTATATTTTCAGAAAATTCACGAATAATATATTTATCTGTAGTTTCTATGTCTGTGTAAGGTTTCAAGACTTTTTTTTATATTGGGCTTTTTTAGTATTTTTTACAAATTGCTTACCTTTTTTACCTCCTCTAACTTTTTTAGCTACAGTAGCTTTTCTTTCGGCTTTAGTTAAAGATTGAGCTTTTGCTTTAGGTAAACAACGAGTTGTAGCTTTACCTTTTTTCATTGTACCACAATCACCTGATATGTTACCTGAGGTGTTGATGCGTACCCATTTTTCTTTTTTAAACCAGTCACGTAAAGATTCTTTAATTACATCACGTATCTGTTCTTCTTTTAAACCTTTCCAGATATTACCTTTTCTACATCTAACTACAGCACCAGATTTGTAAGCTGAGGGTTTATCAAATTTACGGTCAGCAATGCGTAGACATCTGTCTCGTTTTTTCTTCTTTTCAGTAAGAACTTCTTTAATTATTTTTTCTAATCTACCCATTTACATTTCTTTATAAGTATATTCTTTAAATTTAGAGGGAATTTTATAAGTATTTACTCCCTTTTTAGTATGAGTAGAATAATATCCTTTTAATTGTTTACGGTCTGTAAAACTATCATAAGAAAGAGGATTTATTGTAATATAATCTATGTTAGTTCCAAGTTCATGCTCATTTTTAACATATTGAAAAAAATTATCATTAGAGTCTTCGATTGTATAAAGAGGATATTCTTTTTTTGAAAATATCCCTTCATTTAATACTTTATAAATTTCTTCTTTAATAGTTTGTTTTAGTTTTAATTTATTCATATTTATTTATTTTACCAAAATCCACTAAAGGATGATTTTAAACCTAATAATTTAGCATAGCGAGGTAGCCTACAAGACCAATATCCTGCTTTTGTTTTATCTGTTTTTGTTGAACATTTATGTCTAGCTGCAAAAGCATTTCTTGCTTTTTTATTATTAATTTTTGCTTTTAATCCACCAGAACCAAATGAAATCTTTTTTACTTTTTTAGTTTTAGGATCTCTAACATAAACATAATATGCTTTAGAACCACCACGTTTTGGTTTACCTATGGGTGGATCTTTTTTCTTTTTCTTTTTAGCTTCATTAAGGGGTTCTCGTGCTTCATTTAAACTTAAAAGATCTTCATATTCAAAATATACACCATAATCTCTTAAAACTTCTTTAACTCGATTTAAATCTATAGATTCTTGTCTTAATTCATCAGCTAATTCTCTATAAAATGGGTATCCTTCTTGGCCTTTTTCTTCAGCTCTTCTCAAAATATTCATTAAAGGAACTTCATTAGCTCTAACTGAGAGGGGCATATCTAGAGGTACTTTAAGATTTTCATATATTCCATAATTGCCTAAATCAGTTTCTGTTAAGATTTCTTTATCATCATCATTTACATGGATAATTTCACGCAAATATAGAGAGCGAGCTTCTGCCCATAAATTGATAAATGATTCAGAACCATAACGGAATGTATTTTCAGTTAGGGGTAGCTTATTATGCACGTGATATTGCAGATTTTCCGATAATATTTGTTTAGGTGCTATATTTTCGTTTAATAGTATACCTTCATTACCTACATTATCACAAGTATTGCAACCGCAATTACAATCTTTTTTTTTAGATTCATTAAGTGGTTCTCGTGCTTTATTTAAATCCTTAATAGGAGTAGATAATGTTTCTTTTATTAAATTTGTTAATCGTGACATAGTTATAAATACTAAAAAAAAATAAGAAAATTAAAAGCTAAGTTGTAAAATATAAATTATTTTTTAAACCCTTTGTTTTATCCCAAAGTAAAGCTTCAGCCGATCTTTTAGTTCCTATATATCCTCTTTTATGGTGCCAAGAATCTGTAGCTGAAAGGGAGTTAAAATATCTAATGATTACACCTTGGTATTCTTCTGTTGATTTAAATTTAATTTCTTTTTTGCGATGTTCATGTCCTAAATGGAATTCTCTATAAGTAGACATTGCCCATTCTTTAGGTTGTTCATTTGCCATTATTAAAGGTAAATCTACTGTTTTTTCTTCATTACCATGTGTGTAACCAATTAATACTTCTCCATATTTGTAATACTTTCTTGGGTTAGCAGAATTATTTACAGTTACATTTTCATTATTATAAAACCAACCTTCCAATGAATCACCTAAATAAAAATTTCTTTCAAAGTCATGATTACCAGGAACCATAATTATATCTACAGGTGCTATATTAATTAATTTATTTATAGCATCTACAACAAGTTGCCTACCTAAACGAAATGTTTTTTGCCATCGGGCATCTTCTTCTTGAGGTGTACCTTTAGTTGTACTATTAAAGGGATGCGATTTATCTGAGTTGAAAAAATCATTTCCTATAGGAAAAACTATTTTTTCTATATTTTTATTTGAAGTTTCTTGAATAAACTCTTCAATACATTGATTAAATATATTGCTAGCTATTTCTAGATTATATTCTTGGTTTGTTTCTTCAGACCAGGAAACTTTACCTAAATGTAAATCAAACACATTTAGTTCTAACAATAAAGGATTTCTATCTACTTTAGATTTATAGTTAATTTTTTTAATTTTAGGAGATAATTTCTTTATATCTTCTATAAATTCTTCTCTAATATTATTTATAATATAAGTAGGTTTAATTCTTAACCATGCTTTAACTTGAAATAAGGGAGTAGTTACTATTTCACCATCCGGCCCTTTAGTTCCTACTTCCCAAGTATTTACTATCTGTTTTTCTATTTCCCAATCTTTTAAAGATATGTTATGTGTATTTAAAAGGTTATCTACTGTAACAATACGCTTTGTAATTTCAGAAGAGAGAACTTTAGTATTTTTTTCCATAATTTATAAATTTAATTAAATATATAATAGAAATTTGTAATACCCAAATATTACTAAATAGTATCAGGGTCAATTAAAGGAGAGTTTAGAGTGTATATATTAGAAATTTTACGAGTTTCATAATATTTTCCACTAGCATAATAGGGTTTTTTAAAATCAACCTCAACCCACTCTAATCTACCTCTACTATCTCCTGTTCCTTTTACACCAGCTGAAGTAGTTATAATAGTTCCTTTTCCATATTTTTTATGGTTAAAATTGGCTTCTCTTCTATAATCTGTTCTAAGTTTATAATCTAAATTGTTAGCATCTATTAAATCAGGAGTTGGGGCTGGTTCATCTAAAGATATGATATATTCAAAATTTTCTAGAGTAAGTACTTTAACTTTTTCTTTCATATCTTTATCTTTTTTCCTTAATTCAGCATCTTCTAACTTATCTTGTAAGTTATCTTTTGTCATAGTAGGATAAAGAAGTAAAGTGATTAATGCTTCATCAGAAATTGAAAGAATATAAGTAGTTCCTTCTCCATCTTTCATTATTATATTACCTTCTCCATCTTCACCCTTACTGTATTTAACTTTAAGAATTAATTCATATTTTTCTCCATTTACTAATAAGATAGGTTTTAATATTCTATATCCTACAGATTCAGTAAATGAGAGAGGAAAAGAGTTTTTTGTTTCAAATTGTAATAACCTTTTTGATAATTCATTTTGTATATCTTCTATTATTTTAGGAGCAACATCTTTTACTTGGTATTTATCTCCTAACATTTCTTGACTTAGATTTACAATTTTTAAAATTGTTTCTCCTCTTTCTTTTTTTCTAAGATTATAGTGGTCTGTGCGACGAAGTTCTTGTAAATTTATCCCTAGTTTTTTAAATTCACTTTCAAGTATAATTTTATCTTGCTCATTATCCATGTCAGGATATCCTTTAGGAAACTTATAAGCTATACTATGTAAAAATTTATCTAAAACGTCCATTATACTCTACCTTCATTTCTTTCTTGCCAATCATAAGATACACTATCTTTTATGATAGGACCACCTTTAGCCCATGTTCTACAAGCTCTTGCAGAATGACATTTAAAATGATGCATCCAACAGTAACCTAATTTATCACTATTAGCTAAAACTTCAGCTTGTTCATCTGAATCTAAAGATTCATAATCTGAATCGAATAATTCTTGTGATATTTCATCAAAATCTCCTTTATCAGATACTTCACCTGGCATGCATTCATCCATTCTAGGTGAAATATCAAATGCAACACAATTACCACATAATGATTTTTTAGCTGCTTCTTCGGTTGTGTTCCAATATTCAGCTATATCTTTCCAATAATCACCAGGTTCATCAACATTTAATGGACCATATTGAATGTATTCTGCTTTAATAGCAGCATCTCTATTTTTTGTATTTAATTCAAGATTTTGAGTAGCAGCAGGACAAGCCATTGCTGCCTCATATAATTTACCTTCTGTTATAAATTTTCTTAAATCAAAATTTTCCATTATGCTTCTGGTTCTTTTGTTGGAGGTTCTTCTGTGGCTGGTTTTTCAGGTGGTGGTGTTTCAGCTTCCATATCTCCTCCATTTTCTTCACCTTCTTCTGTTTTAACTCCATATCTTAAAATACGAGCTATTGCTTCTGCAGCATGTTGTTCTTCTGGGAGGTTTAGTAAGTAATATTTTTTACCTTCAACTTGAGCTATAAAGCTTCTTTTACCATAGATTAAGTAAAATAGTTGATCATTTTTTAAATTAATTCTAAATGTAGTAGGACGTGGTGCAACCCAATCAATTGAAGCTATAAAATTATCATATTCAGGAGTTAAAAGATCTACAATAACAGCTTTTAATTCAGGAAATTTAGTTAATTCATCATATTGAATAGCTTCCTCAGGTGTAATAGTTCGATTAGAATATACCTGTTTAATTAAAATTTTTAATTTGCTTTGTAGTGCTTCTCTTGTCATGATTTAAGTTTAGCAAATATAGCTTCAGCTAATTTTTTATGTTTAGATTCTTCTAAATATTCATTTTCAGCATTAACGGCGTTAAAAGCTTCTATACCATATTTATTTATTACCTCATCTTCTGCTCTTCCAGCATCTATCATTCTTTTAGCTCCTTCAATATCTTTTCTAAATTTTGTTTTTTTAGGTTTTGAAGGTTTATTAGCAGCCATATCAACATATCTTTGTTGAGCTGGGGTAAGTTCATTAATTATCCCTTCCTCACTTGCAACGTCTACCATTGCATCAATTTGAGGTTCTTTCATTTCAAAATCAAGATAGTGTTTAGCAGCAACTAGCATACCTTTTGATTTAATAATTTTTGATTGCCACCAATGTGGAAAATCTACTTCACCATCCATTTTATCAAACTTATCAACCATTTTATAAAGTTCCATAGCGTATTTTCCAATACGATATAAATCTGCTTTTAACATACCTGGTTCATCATCTTGGTGTCCTAAATCTAGGTCTTCTGAGATTGGGGCATCATCTATTCCTTTAACTGCTTCAGCTTCAGCATCTTCTTTTTGCATTGTTTTTTCAATAGCAGCTCCTCTTTTCTTTTCATAATCAGAAAGTTTACCATCTTTATTTAAATCAGCTTTTTTAGGATTTTTTAAAGCATCCTTAACCATTTCTTTAAGTTTTTCTGTCTTATCCATAGTTTCTTCTTCAGGTTTTTCTTCAGCTTGTTTTTTAACTTGTTTAACTGCTTTAGCGTATGCTACTTTTTCGGCTTCAGAGCCATATCTTTTAACCAATTTGTCTCTCCGAGTTCCAATTATAGCCAAAAAATTGTCATATATCTTTTTGGATTCCTCAGGAGAGAACGCTTCGGTTAGTTTCATTTATTAAGCTTTATCTTCAGCAGTTGAAGTTCTTTTAAAATCAGCTGCTAGTTTTTTAATTTCATTAGCTGCTCTACGTGCACGTGTACGAGCTACTTTTGTTGTTTTTTCATTTTCAGTTTCTAAAGTAACTAATTGTTCTTTAACTGCTTCAATAATTTCATTTAATTTCATAATTTTTATTTTTTATAGATTTTATTTTGTTTTACCTTTATTTTATTCTTCTCCTCCAATATACTCACCTACAAAGAATTTTAAGGTGTTTCCTATTTGGGTTGTAAGTTTATCATTATCCATTGCTTTAGATACTTTTAAAGCTGATATTAAGTGGTCCATAAGATCACCTTCATCACCTTCCATATCAGCGGCTATATCTTCAATTCCGCCTTCAGACTCAGGTTCTTCTTCCGTTTCTTCAGTTTCAGTATCAATTTCTTCTTCACTTTCTTCTTCAGTTTCTACCTCTTCTTCTTTATCATCTTTTTTGGCTTCTTCTAAACCTTCTTCTGCTTCAGCAGTCATTGGGGGGCCTAAATATTCTTCTTCATCGTCTGAGGAGGATTTAGGTAAAGGAATATCATCAGTATATTCAGGGTTATATCCTCCTAAATCTTCAGGATCTGGGGTTACGTTAGTTAATTCGTTAATAACTATTTCACGAATTTTTGATTTAAGATCTTTACCTGCTTCTTTACCTTTTTCGTATTCATATTTGTCTACGTCAGCTCTTTCTTCACGAGATTCTTCCTTTAAAATATAATCACCATGTCTATGTTTTTCAACAGATGTCATTTTTTTAAGAACACCCATTAAATCTTTTTTCTCTGCTCCTAAATCTTTAGCAGCACCAACTAATGGTTTTAAACCAGCAGCCCCACCTTCTTTTTTAAGTACGGCTTTAATAGCTTTTTCTAGTTTACTTTTATTAAATTTTTCTTCTTTTTCTTTTGCTTCTTTTAAAAAAGGATTAGAATTTTCAATGGTTTTATTTTCCGCTAAAAATTTCTTTAAATCAAAATTATCTTTCATTTTAAAATATTTTATTATAAATATATAAAGTTACTACATATTACAGGAAAGTAATATTATTTTTTTAAATTTTCTAAATATTCAATGCTGCTTTTCATTGCTGCTTTAGCACGCTTTTTATCAATACCACCTACCCACTTTTGTATATCACCCGCTTCAGTAACATAATTATTATTACTTTGAGAAAGAATATTTTCCATAAAATTTTTATATTCCTCTATATTAATATCTACTTCTTTATTAAATGTACTATTAACATATTCTTCCCATTTACCCTCACTTTTTAATTTTGTTTCAGTAATTGCTCTACAATCTACACATTCACCATATGATTTATAATAATATGGGTCTAATTGTCCATCCATATTTTGTTTACATTTAGGGCAAAATATAGGAACAGTTACTTTTTTAAATTTATCTAGCTTTGTTATATTTTCTTTAATACCATCTTTAATAGTCCATGTTTTACCATCAGCTTTCCAGATGTCACCTTCTTTATATGTAGGTAATTCTTCACCTTTGTAACCTATACCTGAAGTGGTTTTTTCGCCTGATTTACCTTTTACAAGGTTTCTGAGGCGTTCTACATCACGTTTTTGAAATTGTTTTTTTAATACTGAATCTGACATAAGGATAACTATTTATTTTTTGTTTGGGTTTTTTCTTCTAAACTAGCTAATTCTCTAGCAAATTGGTTTAATCCAAAAGGATCTTTACCTAAATTTTTATCAAAACCATGTTTATGTTTATAAGGTTTTTCTTTTTCATTTAAGCTAGTAACTTCTTCTCCATCTATACCATCTGTGTAATTTCTAAAAAGCATATTACCTTTTGTATATGCTTCTCTTTCAATATCATTTAAATAATCATCTTCCATTGTATTAGTAGTACTAATATTTTTTAGTCTACCTTCTAAATTTTGGATATGATGAATCATTTCATGGGCATATGATCTTACTACATCTTTAGGGTGTCTACCTTCAGTATATAATACTACTATTTTGTTATTTGGATCATAATACGCAGTTTTGCCTAAAAAATCTTTAGCATTTTCTTCATTGTTGTGCTTAAATATTACTTTAGGTAAGGGTTTAATATTCATACCCTTTTTTAACATATGTTTAGTTAAATCTTTAATTTGTTGTTTATAGTCTATATAGTTAGAATATGTAGTATTTTCATTTAATGTGTTTGATTTTTTATAATCATCCATATTCTTTTTTGCTATTTTAAGACCCGTTTCATTAATTCCTTTAACTTTTACAGTTCCAACCATATCAGCAGACAAATGTGGATCACAATGGTATTTATATAATCCAGGTTTAGTAAAAGTAAATTTATAAGTCCACCCAGATCCTACTTTATTCCCAAAACTTTCGGGGTTATTTTTATTTCTTGGGTGAGAAGCTTTTCCATTTACATTATGGTAACCTTCTTTATTTTCCCATTCTACAGTATCACCTACATTTATAGTAATATTTTTAGGTTCAAATACTACTCCCTTTGCAATAACTTTATGTGTAGTTTTATTTTCTTTTAAAGGTTTATATCCTGAACCATATGGAGATGATTTGCCATCGTGGTTAGGGGCTATATTTTCTTTTTTTAATTCAGGATGAAATTTCATATAGACTTCAATAGCATCAGGTTTAATTAATTCACCATCTACTTCAACTTCAACAGGGTATATTTTTGCATCATCACCATACCAGTAATTAATTTTATATCCCCCTTCTTTGCTTAATTCAACTATTATTCCTCTATCATAGTTTTCTTCTTCAGCTTGAAGATATATTTTTTTACCTCTTGGTAAAACTAAAGATGTTTTTTCTAAAATATCTTCATTTAAATTTTCTTTTAAATTTTGATTTACAGGGATTTGCCTTACATTTTTAGGACCAAAATTAGGAGGATATGGTTCTGTAATGTTACTAATTTTTATGTTATTTTCTTCCATAGTAACTCCAAATGTTGTTGGGGAAACATTAGTATAATAATCATAATAAAATTTAACTTTATCAAAATTAGTATCTATAGCTTCATTAGTTTTTTCTTTTTTTAAACGTTGAGTTTTTTTCTTAGATGCTTCTTTACGTTTTTTAATATATTCAAAGGCAGAACGTAATTTGGATTTCTTTTGAGGATCTTTTGTTCTACTTAAAGCAGCTCTTACTCTTTGGTGTATTAAATTAATTACTTGAGATTGACGAGCGTGAGATTTAGATTTAAACGAAGTTTTATTTAAAGTATCTATTATATCTTGTTTTGTAGAAAATTTAACTTTAACTGTGTCTTTTGGGTTTTCATCTGTGTATAAGCGCCTATCTGATCCTTTAGGTTTTTTTCCGGTTCCTTTTTTAGGGTCTGCTTCATTTAAGTTACTCATGATTATACATATTATATATTTCTTTTAGCAATAGTTTTAAATTCAGTAAATATGGGAGAATGTTTAGGGTTTTCTAAATCAAATAATTTTTTAACAGTATTAAAAATATCTAAATTTTCTTCTTGAGTACGTTTTGATTCATACATTTCCCATCCTTTACCTTGCATTTTACCTTTAGCAGGTTTACGTTTAGAGGATTTTAGCCATAAAACACCATACCTATCTGCTTTTTTTCCAAAACATTCTTCATAACACTTACCATAAATAGCCGTTTGTAAATCATATGTTGTTTGTAAGTTATTAGAAGTTTTAAAATCAATAATCCATAATTCATTATCAATTTCACAAACTAAATCACAAGTACCTGCTACTTTAAGTTTATCTGAAAATAGGTGTATTTCTGTTTCTATTAGGGTAGGGTTATATTCTTCCCACCATTCAATAAATTTTAAAAACATTTGCCATATTTTAGGGTCATATTGAGGATGTCCAATAGAGTTTAAAAAGTTTAATTCTTTTCCTTCTAAATACTCTTCAACCATTTCATGTACTTGAGTACCTTCTTCTCCTGCTTTTTTTACTATATAATCAGCATTATATCCTACTTTTTTAAGCCAATCTTCAAAAAATTTACCTTTAGGGTAATAACTTAAAACATAAGTAATAGAAGGATAATATTCACCATTTCTTTGATAATATCTAGAATCTGGTAGGGTTATTTGTTTAGCATCATCTGAAATGTTTAGGATTCGATTGTGTGATGTTTTTATATTCATATAAGAGATAATTTTTTCTCCATAAAACTATATTCGGTTAATGGAGTAATTGTTTGTATTAATTTAGTAAAGCTTTTAAAACCTAACTCACTTGGATCCTTTCCTTGTAGTTCTACAAGATAAACTTCTTTTCCTACATTTAAAAGCTGTTCACAGAATTTTAAAGCTTGTTTTATTGCATCATTATCTAAAGCAATATATATTTTTTCTACTTTAGATTCAACTAATTTTTTCATTAAACTAGATTGTATATTTTTACCAAATAGTGGTATAACATTACGTTTAATAGCCATAGCATCAAAAGGTCCTTCACATAATATAATAGGTAAATCCCAATTAATAAACAATTCAAACGGTATAATATCGCGTGAAGTATCTGGGTTGCGGTATTTTATGTAAGGGTCTTTTTCAAATGATCTTGCGGTGAAATAATTTAATTTACCGTATTCATCATATGAAGGTATAATAATCATATTAGAATATCGTCCATAATCACAATATCCTATATTATATTTTAAAATATCTTGTGTTGTTATATTTCTTTTTCTTAAATAAGTATAAGCATGTTTTGCAGTGATATTATTTTTATTATTTGAAAAAGATTTAAATTCTTTAGGTAGTTGCAATTGTTCTATCTTTATAGAATCATTTTTATCATTATATAATATTTTTACTAACTTACCTAGTTCTTGAAAATATTCAGAGGAAACTTTTAATTGATTAAATAAACTTTTTATGGTTTTACCTTTTTTACCGCATACCCAACATTGCCAAAGATTAACTCCTTTTTTATTTTCAGTAAAATTAACTTCTAATTTTGGTTTATGGTGGTGGCAAAAAGGACAATTATACGCTTGATTACCTCGAGCAGTACGTTTGCCTTTACTTAAAACTTTATTTACTAGATTAACCAGTAATTCATTTACCATACATGTAATGTATGAAAAGGATTTTGTTAATCAAAATCTCTTCTAAAAAACTTACCTAAGATGTTATCATTATAATACATCTCGGGTTCTTCTAATACTCTATAAACAAATAGGATTTGTGTTTCATAATATGTTAACAGTTTTTTTGTAGAAGCAAACCTTAAAATTTCTTTAGTAAAGTTTTCTTTGGGTTCAGATTTTAGTAATTCATTTAAGGGTTTATTTGATCCCCAATAAGTTTTCCAATCAGATTCTTTAGTAGCTATTTTATAAGCAGGTTTTCTACCTACTATCCCTTCATATAAAGCTAAATCCTTTTTGGTTAGTTTAATTTTACGATTATGGAATAATACTTTTTTACCAATATATGATTTATCAGTAGATATGTGGGTTATTTTATAAATAAACCCAAATGTTTTTTCAGGAAATTGAGAAAGATCCTCAATTTCTTTATTATAGTGTGTCCAGTTCATAATTTTATAAGTCTAAATTAACAAGAATTGATGTGTCTGTAACTTGAGATATTGGGAGGGGTTGTGCTAATTTTGCGACTGCAATTAACTCTTTATTATTATTATACATTCCTACAGTAGTTATATATGGTGTAAAATATGAACCTGTAGCAAAATCATATAGGGTACTATCTGTAGAGCTACCTGATATGATTGTGGGGTTTTGTGTGAAATTAAATTCATTTTGTCTTAAAGTACATTTATACTGTGATTCATATATTGTAGTTGTACTTTCAAATGAGCAAGTTAAATTTGGATTAGTAATAAAATCATTTATAAAATTAGTATCATCTACCCCATAAATACCGGTTCCATAAGTTACATAACCATATCCTTGATCTCCTTCAGGATCAATACCATCATTTGTTAAAACTATTATACCATGCTCATATATTATATCTCCTACTTTTTTTGAACCAGAAAGCATATTTCCATTTCCATCATCAGATATAATATAATTAGAAGTAGATAATGTTATAGAATTTAATTTAACATGTTCACCATATAAATTTGAAGGTATAGAAATTACACCAATAATGTGGTTTGGTCCGGTTGGAAAGAATCTATCAGCTAATAAAGTTGTTGTTAAGTAATTGTAATAGTTAGGAGTATATCTAGGTCCTGTTACTGTTCCATCATTATTAAATGAAGCTGTACTAATAGGGGAACCATTTTCATTTTTTATATAATTAGAATAATATAACTGTTTAATTGAATCATAAACTAATTTTTTATCTTGTGGGTGATGTTGACCTGTTGAATTTGAACCAGATACCCAAATTGGGGAAATTATATTTTGGCCTATATATCTATCTATTTTACAATCATCAATTACCTCGGGTCTGGAAAATGAAGCCGTCATGTTACTCATTCTTCCACTATGACCAGAAGAAGGATTTAACCCAAAAACATATTCTTTTCCTTGTTCTAAAGTTACAGAAGGAAAACTAAAAATAGTTTGAACCGCTGCCCCTGCAGAACCACTATAAATTGATGCTGAATTTGCTAAGGTTGTAGGAATAGAGGTATTATCTTTTCCTATAAAACCTGTTAATGTCATAGGACTATTATTATAAGCATAGTTAACCTCTAAAACTATATCTAGAGTTATTGAAGATTCTAATAAAAAAGAAGGTAATGAAAAAAACTTTGTAGTTGAATTATAATTAATATTAACTGCTATAGAAGAATCATCAGGAGCGGATGCTTGGGGAATTTGGGTAAAATTAGAAGCATTATGGGATGTAGAAACAACATTATCATTTTTTACCTCAAATTGTATTCTAGGAATTTCACTATGGCAAACAAAAGATTTGTTTACCTCAAATGGTGAGACAATAACATCAGAAGTAGTAAAAGGTTTTAAATAAACGCTCATTCATTTTAAAAATCTAACTTAACTCTAACTAAAGATTCTTTAGTAAAATCTTTTAATAGTGGTCTTGATAATTTAGCTACAGCTAACAATTCATTACTATCATTATACATTCCTACAGTAGTAGCATATACTTGGGGATGGTTAATAAATTCATCATATATTACTTCTCCAGTTGATCCTGATATGAATGAAGGATTTTCAGAATAATTAAATTCACTATTTCTTGATCTAACAAATATGTAATCAGAAGAGATAGTTTCTTGAGAATTTAATTTAAATCCGGCACCCAATTCCATAGCGTTAAGTAATATTCTTGGATTATTATCATTTGTACTTGAATTTCTTAAAGTATCAACATGGATTGATTGAGAAACAGCATCGGGATTAATTAAAATTGTTCCCAAGTCTGGGAATACTAAACCATAAGATCCCGAACTTTCTACAAATCCACTATTTGCTAAAGATCCGGCAGTTCCGTTTGATCCTGAAATTAATTGGAAGACTCTTGAAGAACCTAAAAATCTATTAACAGGGTTATCTTGAGAATCATCTGTTAAATTGATTATACCATTTGAACCTGATAATTTTAAGTTTAAAGATCCGGGGAAAAGGCTTTCTTTATATTGGGCTCTACCAATGTTTACTACCCAATAATGGGTAGCAGTTAAAATATTAGTGCTAGAACCAAAAGTAAATGATGAATTTTCATCTTCTAGTATTAGAGTTCGGTATTGTCCATAGGAAGTTAAGGAAGGTGATCTACCAATAACTGCAGAATTATAATCAACACTACCACTTCCCATAATATCTGCATAAGCAATTTCAAATTGGGGGGTAGCACTTGTTAAAAGGGAAGATGTTTGATAAATAGCTAAATAGTAATCCCCAGATGAACCTGCTTCTTGAACAGAAGAAGTAAAAAATTGTGTTAATTCAGGGGCACCTGTTGACCATAAAGTAGAAGTAATTGAATCACTACTTACTACAAAATCTTCGGGATCAAATCTTTTAAATGACATATTTTATTTTTTAGTCAGTAATTGTTTTAGTTATAGTAATTGGAATTGTTAATCTCGCCCCACTATCTAATCCTACTATTGTTAAAGTAGAAGCTAATGAAGTGTTAGTTCCAAATAAAGTATTTACAGTTGTTGCTCTTAAATTAATTTGAGATCCAATAATTGTTCTGGAAACATTAGTTCCTAGTGTAGAGGTAGAAGAATTAGCTGCTTGAGCTGCATCTGTGTTAGTACCTATACCATTAAAAGTAGACATTAATCTTACATCGGAAATAGTTGCGGCATACCCATTAGTTTCAAAGGTTTGGTTATTGCCTAAGAAATTTAATGTTTGAGGTGTAATTGCAAGAGAAGCCCCTTGTTTTAAAGTAATAGCAGAGTATCCTAAATCAAGTACTGGTAGTTTAGCTGTTCCACGAGGTAAAGTAGCTAATTTATACTTCATAATTTGGGTTTCAATTGGGAATGCTTCAAGTAATGGCATATTTTCAATTGCTTCCCCATAATAAGTTGATCCTGAGGGGTGTGTGGGGTTGTATAAGGTATAATCTATTTCATCATCTGCTAGAGCAAACTGTGTAATCCTAAAAGATCCATCATTTTTAGCTAATAGTTCTCTTCCTTTTTTTGTTAATATAGCGTCAACTGTTATGACTTGGTTATTTAAATATCCCATTTTATGTTTTAATTATTATTGCAATATACTAATAAATATTATGAAAGCAAGTTTTTTTCAGTAAGAATCGTAATATATTCATCAATACCTTTATTTAATTTGGGAGTTGAAAATTCTGGTGTGATAATATATGGACCATTAGAACCTATAGGTTTAAATCCTTCTATAATAATCTGTGAAGGATCATCAACATATCTTCTAATAAGAAAATTGTCTAAATTAAAGGTACTCCCTGTAACTGCTGTTGGTAGATTTCTATCAAAATGAACTTCAATAGATCCAGTAGGGAATACTCTATTTCCTAATTCATAAGGAGCATATATGTTTTTTACCATAAAAGCATAATCTTCTCTACCTTCAAATCTAAACTCATCTCCTACTTTTATACTAAAAGGTAATGCAATAGTATTAAATCCAGACCCACTTATATCGATTTGTTTAGCAGTTGTATCATATAATTGAACAAATGTAGCATTTGAACTTGTAATAACATTTGGGTAGGTACTAGGATTTCCCCAATTCCATAATGAATTTGCAATATCATTTGATGCAGTAACATCAGATGTAGGCATAGGATCTTGTGTAATTTTAAACCATCCTCCTCCATTTGGAAAAGATAAAGTTTTGCCCCCTCCATTACGTAGTTCATTAAATTCTACATAAATTTTATCATTTGTTTGAAGGTTTATAGAAGGGATAGAAATAGTTTTTATATTACTTCCAACATTATTTTGTAAACCTAATAAATCTATAACATCTCCTCCTTCATTAGGGAAATATATCTTTTGGCCACTAGCACGTTCTTGTACAACTCTAAAACTTACACCAAATGCCCCATTACCATTAGTATCATGAGATTCAAAAGATCTTTGGTATTGAATTGTTAAAGATACTCCATCTCCTACAAGATCTGAAGATACATTGTATTGATTTGAGGTAATTGCAGTACCTAAAGTTATGTAATTGTATTCAAGTCGTTGAAATATGTTGGAATTACCTCCTGTACCTTGTAATGGTGGTGCTGCAGTAGCTAGGTAATCTGCAGTTGCACCTCCTACAGAAGGTATCATATCTTCAAAACTCATTGTAGTGTTAAAAGTAGCATTTGGGGCACTTCTATTTTGTCTATATAAAACAGGTTCAATTCTTGCTCCACCCCTAATTATATTTCTATAAGCAGTAGCTTCTCCACTACCTGGGGTTTTTGAGTTGATTAGAAGTCTTTCTCCTGCTTGAAATGTACCTTGAACATCTTGTAGTGAATTTTCTGATGTATTAGGGATTTTAATATCTCCGCTTTCTTCTATTAAATATCTAATAAAAATAGTAGAAGCATTCATTTTTTCAGGTGGCCACCCACCTATACCTCCAGATGTATCATCAGAATATACAACCATACGTTTTAAACTTTCTACAGTTGGTGTCCTACCAAAAGTTCCTTTATCTCCTTTTGTAAACACATTTAATTTTTGAGAAGTAGATCTTGAACCCTCATAACGTGGTATTACATGTCTTCGTGTTGTATAATTTGAAAATTGAACATCTGCTCTAACTGCGCTACCACTTATTAATAGTCCATAATTTACAGGTTCAGTTGCTGCAGCAGAATAATCTATGTCCATATATAAATTATGTTTTCTAACTCTTTCAGCATTATTTAGTAATGGTTGACAATCAAGTGCTCTTTTAAAATCATTAGAACCAAAGTATGGTTCAGCAATTATACCAACTTCAGGTCCTGTTGCTACAGATGAAGAAATTTCAAATAAACCATAGTCAAAATTTATAGGGGCAGAAAAAGAACAACCTAAAAAAGGTTCACCATTATCTACTTGGGGAAATATTTGAAAATATATACAATTACCAGGAGTAAAATTTGAAGCAGAAACAATAGCTGTTAATTCATATGAACCTGAAAAAATAAGTCGATCAGAAAAATTGCCTATATCTTGTACAGATTGTGTTAAAAGTGTAGTTGCTAATATGGTTGGATCTGGGCTTATATTACCAAATCCTGGGGTTTGTCCAATATTTAAAGGAGCAGAACATATTCTTAAAGAAGCAGTTACATTATTAGTACCAGTAGATTTTCCTATAACTGAAAATCCTACACTTGAGGAAACTCTAATGTTTAAATCTTGTTGGGGGTAAGTTGATATTCTATAAGAATCTAAAGGTATAGCATTACTACCAAGACCTAAATTTTCTACTCCTCCTTCTAAAAAGAAATTTTGATTATCTGAGATTACTGTTAATTGGGGTGTCCCTAAAAAAGGTAGGGATTGAATGCCAGCATATGAACTTGAAAAATTATATTCAATTTCAGCTCTATCTGCCCATTCTATAGGTGCAACTTCTACAGAATATAAAAAGTATGTTGGTTTTTCAGTAATAGAAATAATATTATATTGAATATTTTCAGTACTAAAAGGTACTGTTAGTTTATCTAAAGATTGTAAAGTAGTAGTTTGGTCAATACCATTTTTATCTTTTTTAGCTATTTTTATATATCTTATTCCGTCTGACATTTAAATTGTTTTAAGCATTTGGGAGTGGTATAGGAAGTGGGAAAGCAATTGTATCATAATACATTGATATATATCCATCTGTAGGGTGATTTTCATCACTTATCCAATTAGTAAAATTATAATTTTCACCTGAAGTACTTCCACTATAGACTCTTACTCCTGAGTAGGTTAAAGCTCTTGGGTTTAATTTTTTATAAGGATCACACCCAGCATTTAAATTTTGAGTAGAAACTGTTATTTTAGATCCACTAAATTCACCATCATAAAATTCATCTTGATTTGAATAAATTTTTTCTACAGATCCAGATAAAGTAGGAATAGTTTCACTCCAACTTTGGGTTATGTTAAATCTATTGTTAGGACCATTACCTAAAGATCCTAAAGGGTAGAATTTGGTTCCATTAACTATATCAAATACACCTCCCGTTCCTCCAACTGCTCTAGCTATTTTTTCTTCTTTATAGTTATTCCATTGTGGTTTGATAGTACCACTAATTTCAAGATTTGAATGGAAAAGTTGAGGTTGTGGATATTTATTTCTTTCAAGTAAATGTTGTTTAACAACTATACCAGAGGCAAGACTTGCACGTGCAGGTACAAAATCTTTAATCATTTTAAATAAAGAATTATCAAAAAACTTTATTAAACGTATAAAATCCTTTAAGTTATAATTTTTAGTATATTTTTCAAAATAATCATCTCTTAAATTATCTAAATCTGGGTATGAAGTAGCTGGGGATGATCTTAGTCTTGGGTCGCCAATATAGTCTCCTATATTAAAATAACCAATTTGGTCCATTATGTCTTCATTTATCTCATTTGCGGGTGAAAATGCTACCTCTAAATAATTTATATTAGGAGTATAACTTTGAGATATATTAGCCATTTGAGATAATGACATATATGGAGATATAGTATTACCCTCAGGTATTATATTATTTTCAATTCTAATTTTATCTTTAATAGTATTACGTAAGCCGGCTATTGGTTGGTCTACAAAAAACATTTCTGTGTTAGGTATAAATGTTGGGGTTGTATTAAAGTAAAAATTACTCCCAGTAGGAAAAGAAGAAATAGGTGACCATGAACCTGTTACTTTAGGGTGGATTGAAATAGATCCAGTGTATAATTCTCCCCCTAGTGGAGCTCTAAAGATTAAATCAGTAGGGGATGAGTTAATAGAATTTCCTTCAATTGAATGAGGATTCATTATGTAATCTTTAAACATACTTCCACTTATAGTAGAATTATAATATCTTATTTCTTGTAAAGATCCAGAAAAAGGAGTGTATATATTACTGTTAATAATGCTACTAGTAGCAAAAGTTGATGCTTCTCCAATACTGTCGTACCAGTTACTATCATCTGAAGCACTTATTAGAGAAGAAGAAAAGAACCCTAGAGAAGTACCATTATCTCCTTCTTCATAAATTTTATTTCCTGAGGAGAGAGTAAAGTATGAGGTAGAGCTATCTCTATCAATTTTAGCAGACCACCACCCACCATCAAAAAATGGAAGGTATATACTAGTAAACTCATTTGGGGCAGCACTATAGTTAGGGTATAAATCTAAATATGCATATTGATAATAAGGATCTATACTAGATCCAGAATAAGAAGCACTAGTGTAAGCAGATCCTGTATATCGTAAAACTAAATGAACTTTATCTCCTTTATTCCATAAACTTTGGGAATAAGGAATATTTGATGTTGGTAAACCATTAGTTTTGAATCTAAATGCTATAGAATTAGGAACATCATCATGAATATTAACTTGAGGATTTATAGTCCATGAAGAAGAAATAAAATTATTTCCATCTGTTTTAAAAGCATAATTAAATTCTCTTTGCCAATGGTCCCAATCATTTACATTAACTTTATCTTTACCACCATACTCATTTATTCTTAATATAGTATCAGGAATACCATAAGAGGTTATAAGAGCACGCAAACCAGGTATAGTACCTTTTGCCTTCAATAAATACGGTATATTATGATATATTCGTTTATATAACGATTTATTTACATTATCTAACGGTATAATATCACTAGAAGCAGATATTCGATTATTGATATATTCAAATCCTGTAGGTGTAGGTAACGATCCTGTTATAGTTGGAAAAGGAAATGAATCCCCATCAGGTGTTAATCCTAAAAATGCTGTATATAAATCACTATTTGAGAAATTATTTTGATATAATTTAACACCAAAATCTCTAATAGCATCAGCAACTATGTCTTTTGATACACCAAATTCTAAACGGTTATCTGCATTATATTTTTGGGTAAATGCTTTATGGTAAATCCATAAATTATCATAATGTTGAGCAACCATATCAATAAATAACTCATACTGAGTATTATTAGGGTCATCTCTTAAATATTCAGGAATTGAAAATTTTAAATTATCTTTATTGTTATTATCATGTAAGGATGCTGTAAGAATTAAACCACCATAAATAGGGCTATTTTCATTTATACTACCAAACCAATTACTAACAACTTCACTATTTATTTTAGCTAATTTATATGGTTTTACAGAAGTTGTTTTAGGCCATGAAAATGATGAGCTTTCATAATATAAATAATAATCATATCCATCAAAATTTTTAATTATGTTATTTGTTTTACTTTCATATACAGCAAGACTACTACTAAGATTTACAGAAGAATTTAAAGAATTTAAAGAAGAAATTGAAGAGGAATAAGATTCTAGTAATCCTATTTTATAATAAAAATTTTCTAGTCTTGTTGTTGCCGAACTAAAATGTATAAAATCATTAAATTCAGTATAATTGATATTTATATCAATACTTTCCCTATTAATTATACTATCTATTTGATTAAATGAAGAGGTTAAAGGAGTGTTTTGTAAATCTACAAGGGATAATAATTCTGTAGAGTTATTAACTTGGCTTTTAATATCTATATTAAAATTAGGATTTGATAAAGGGATAGTATCATTAATTATTATAGGTTCTTCATCAAAAGTTACTTGGAAAGCTTTTGGTTCTTCAATAGTTGTTACAACCCATAAAGAATCATTAATATCATATGATTCTGGGAGGGGGTTATATAATTTAATTAAGATGTAAGGGTCAGAAGGATTTGAATTGTTAAATTGAAGATTATTAGCTATAAAAAGGTTATTATCTCCAAAATTTAAATAAAAATCTAAAAAGTATTCACTAGTTTCTCTTTCTGTTATAAATTCTAAAGTTTGTTCAATTAGAGATAAATTTGAAAGAGAATTACTTTTAAGTTTAATTTCTTTTCTATTACTAGATATATCAAAGATATATAATTTTTCTAAATAAGAACCTATTTTTTTATCTAAAAAATTAAAATATGTTATGTAATTTCCTATATCAAATCCTAAATTTTCTAAAATATTTAAAGGATCAACAACAATTTCAGAAAAATTATTTGTTAATGCAGATTGACCATCTTCTAAAATAGAATAATTATTAAATGAATAATCTTGAAGAATTTGATCTCCTGAGGGGGTAAGAATAAAAAATTCAACATAACTTTTGCTAGAAAAAGTTTGTTTTATTTCATTTTGTTGTAACAACTGGAGTTGTTGAGAGGAATAAGTAGGAGGGGCAAGACCTCCAGGGGGTAAAATTTCAACTTTTCCAGACATTATTTAGTATTTATTTCGGTACCTGTTTGTAATTCAAGTAATTGTTTTTGGGTTTCTAACAATTCAATTCTTAATGAAGATATTTCTTCTCTTAAAGCTTCTATTTCCTCATTATCTTCTTCAAAATTAATATATTCACTACTCTGTTTAATTAAAAACTCATGGGAATTAGTTACTCCTTTTTCAGGAATATCATAAAAAAGTTCATTATATAATGAAAAAAAATCATTTACAGATGGTGTTTCTGCTAAAATTTCTACAGGGGGAGTTTGGTCTATTTGTTTAAAAGAAGTATCAATAACTTTTTCATATTGGTCTTTACCAAATACTTGTTTTTCAAATTTTATATTTTCACTCATCCATTAATAACTTTAAAATAGTAATCATCATCAAGTATTAAAGTAGAACCATCTATTTCAGTTTTAATTAAAATTTTATAATATCTTTCAGGTTCTAATCCACTCATATAAACATCAAAATAATTTCCTCTAATGTCAGAACTTATTTGTGTATACTGAGTATTAAAGTTAATAACAAATTCATTGGTAGCCAAGTCTTTTATTGCATAATATGAAGAAGTAGGTAAGTAGTTTATATTTGTAAATAAAGAACTTGTTTGATATGTTCGAGTAGGGTATAGGGGACTTACATTTACATGAAATCGGTTTATACTACTAGGTTGAAATTCACCTTGATTATCATCTAATGATAATTTAATTTGTTTTGTATTTACAATTGAAGCAGTAGAAGAAGAGTATAAAGAACAATCTCTCCATCTAAATTCAAGTTGAGGAGGATAAATAGTATTTGTATCTACACTATAATATTTTAAAATAGGTTGGGTACTACTACTAGGATGAAATTCTGCACTAGAGCTTAGTTTTGTTAAAAACCCATAATTTGGGATAGATCCACTATACCACAATTTTGTAAATTCTTTAACATTTAATTCTAAATCTTTATTAGATCTTAACCCAAAAGATTCAGTTATTTGTGGTATTAAAGTTGATGATGTAAAAAAACTACCTCCTCCTTGTTCAGAATTTAAAGAATCAAAAGATCCTGTAAAGCCATACCCTCCTACACTTCCACTCATATCCCAACTAGATCCAGAAAGAAAATCTCTAAATTTCCATGAAACGCCATCATTAATTTCTGGTTTGTCTAAGTAATATCCTGTACCATTATTCCAAGATTGGGCAACAGCAAATATTTCTAATTTAATATCAGCATTAATTCCTTGTGCTGTTGATATAGAATTTTTTAAAAATACATCGAATGTACTTCCTGAAATTTTATTATTAATAATGTCTTGGATTTCATCTGTATCAAATTCAATTAAGTATCTTGAAATATCAGGTTTAAGATCTATATTTCTAATATTAGAAGCTTCAAGTATAGCATCTAATCCGGTATTCATAGATGGGTATAGAGAATAAAGAGTAGCATCTTTAATAGGAAAGATTTTATAAACGGCCATTTATAATATTTTATTATAAATATGCAATTATAAAGGAACTACTCTACCTTTAATATCCTGGTTAGGGTTTTTAATTTCAAATATACTAGGATCTAAAGAAGGATATATAATTTGATTCTGGGTAGCTGCGTCTATATCATATGCATATTGGGAATATCCAGAAGTTGTACCTGCTTTATTTAAAACTTTTACAGATTTTACTGTTTGAACTCCTAATATGTTATCTAATCTAATAAAAAGATTCTTTAAATAAATAGGATCATTAATGCTTATTTTATCTAGTTCAAATATGCTTCTAATAAGTTGTATACAACTAGTTAAAACACTATTATTATTAAATTCGGGGAGAACTATTATTTCAAATTCAATTCCAATATTAATTATAAAAGCATCTTTTATTTCTATACTATCTCCTATCATTCTATACTGTGATAGATAAGTTCTTAAATTATTTTTTAAAGTAGTATTAGCAAATGAAAGATGTTGGGAACTATCCTGAGTAAGGATATACATGTTTAGTGTATTTATTGTTGAGGTTTGATCTGTTAATTTAGGTTTTTCAATAAAAGCCTTATAAACAGATCCAAAGCTAGGGGGCATACTTAAAGCTCTGATTAGATAATCATCTGGAGTTACTGTTCTTTTTTGGGCTGAGGCTTGGGCTAGAGCATTTTCTCTAATTTCTTCAATTGTATCCCCATCTTTTCCCCCTCTAGCTGCTTCAGGATTATTACAAGAAAGGCTTGTAAATACATAATTAGCAGTTGTTGGGTTAAGATTGCTATTATTAAAAACAGCTGTCTTTGATTTTAATGTTGTTAGTGTATTTGCTTCTATATTTGAAGTTACACCCCCACCAACTACATAAGATATAATAACTATTCCCGTTGGAGCTATTCCATATGTGCCTGTGTAAAGAAAATTTGAGGGAGAAAAAGCTGTAGTTAATTTGTCTTGTTTAAATGGGAGACCTAAACCTACATTATTAGGATTAGGTATAATGGTTTCATCAACATCATCAGAATTTCCAGTTCCAAATTGAATTTCTATTTCATTTTGAGAAATTAATCTAGATGTAAATCTTGTTGAAACTTTTTTAAGTTGTAAAAAATAAGGAGGGGTATCACTAGTATTAGGGATATTAATATTATTATTTTTTACTTGTTTAAATACCATTTCTTGCCCTAAATGATCTACCTCAGAATATTTTTGTCCATCAGCAGTAACACTTTGTATGTTGATGATATTTTCATCAGTTATTTTAAGTGTTAAAAAGGGAGTAGGTGAATTTCCAACATTAAATCTTTTTGTTTTAATTTGACCAGAAATAGCATTAACTGATTTTTTTAAAAGGTAATATTGTGGGGTATCTCCTAATGTTTGATATACAGTTATTTCTGTAGGATTAAAAGAACTTGAGGATGAAAAATCTACTTTATCTTGAGTAATAAAACTAACATAATCAGTACTAATAGTAGCACCTGCTTCAATAGATAAAGCATAATCATAATCAGGTACAGTATTTACTCCTACAATTTTTGAAGGAATTTGTTGATATACATCAATAGTAACTTGAGCAGGAGTTGTTGTTTTTGGTTTATATCCAAACATATAAGCTAAATCATATATATTGTTAAATTGTTTTGAATATTGGAGAAAATTCTCTGTAAATTGGGAATCTAAATAAAAACTTAAAACATCCCCAACATAAGAGGCTTGTTCCATAAACATCATTCCTAGAGAAGATGGAGTAAAGTCATTATAGGTATCAGGAAAGTATGTTTGGGAATAATTGATTAAATCTTTTCTAAATGAAGAAAAATCTTTATTTAAATATTTTATATTTCTGTTTTGATATTTTTTAATACTCATCTTATATTTGAATTGTTAATTCATCTTCTATATTGGTTTTTTTTATAGAATATTTAAAGTTTATAACTATTTCATTAGTGTTTACAGTTTGCAAAACACTTAATGAAGATATTTCAATATTAGGAAAATTATCTTCTATTTTATTTCTTGTGTTTTCATCAAGGGCTGTTATGTTGTCTTCTGAGATTTGTTCAAAGATAAAAGCTCTTAAGCCCCCCCCAAAAGTAGGATTTAAATATCTTTCTCCAGGATTTGTAAGAAAAAAATTTATTAAACTGCTTTTTATAGCATCTTTTGTTTGATAGTTAGATTTAAAAACAGCATTCCCATTTAAAGGAAGATTTATCCCAATAGCTTTACGAGCATTTAAGTCATTAGGGAATTGTTGTTTAATATCAAAAGCCATTATTATTTATTTAAAAGTCCCATTATTGTATCCATTCCTACAGAACCTTCTCCTAAACTACCATTTATGGGATCTACCCCCTGTGGGTTAAAAGAAGGAGCATCATTTGAATTAAAATTTAAAGCGGTTTCACCTAAAACATCCATGTAACTTTTTCTTACATCCATAGTAGGTTCAGTATATGTTGGGGTTGGGGATGGGGAAGGATTAGTTGTGGGTTGTATAGATTCTCTTATAATTTGTGTTTTAGGAGATTTAACAGCTTCTAATAAAATATCCTTCAATTCATCTTGAATTGCTTCTTTTACTGCTTCTTTAATTAATTTTTTAAGTACGTCGGTTTTCATATGTGTTTATAAATATAGGGTTAATCTGCTTTTAAATCATTTACTTGTATATAAAATACTAGTTCATCAATAAGTATTTGATCAATTGAACTAAATGAATATTCTCCTTTTAACATTACAACACCCTCAGAATTTGTAGCTGTGGCTCTTCTACGTTTTAGAGGATTAGTAGTTATTTCAGTTTCTACACCCATGGTAAAACCATTTATTAAGGTAATTACGGGTGATTGTTGTTGTTCTTCTTCTTTAGTTAATGCTAATAATTCAGCTGAAATTTGTTCTTGTTGTAAATCATCTTCTCCTTCATAACAATGTTCAATTAGACTATCAAGTAATTCTAAGTATTGAAGAATCTGTTTTAGGGTTGATTTAATTGCAGATAAAATAGCAAATAAACTATTAACATATGCTTGAGATACTTTAGCTTGTTTTTTAAATTCATTAACTAAATCACCAAATTTATTTACTGCACCGGCTGTAACTCCTGGGATTGCTGTTGGGGTAAATAAAGAAGCTATATCTATAGAATTAGCTGTAATTAAGATTGTATTTATGAGAGTTTTAGTTACTCCTATTAAGTTAAGAGTTGTTTCTATAACTTTTAAAGTATTATTAAGTTGTTTAACTAGTTTATTTTTTCTTTTTATAATTTTTTTTAATTCTTCAGGAGTTGGGCAAGATGTTGAAGCTATATCTTTAGCACTATTTTTTCCTTGTTGGATTAATTCTTGTATTTTTGATATACCAAATTTAGCTATCATAGATAAAATAACAGGAAGTAATATAGTTTTTAATTTGTTTAATAAATCTATAAGTTTTTGATTAGCTCTCCATCTTAATTTTTTCTTTGGTTTTGTAATTTTTTTAACTTCTATATGGGGGAGAAAAGCATTATTTAAAATTTCTTTATCTAAATCTTCTTTAAGGGAAGTTAAAGGAATAAAACCTAAATCATTTTTTAGTGAATTATCTCCTTTTAGTGGAATTAATGAATAAGTTTCATAGTTGTTTGCTGTGATTTCTAGTCTTTTAGCTTTAGCAGTTATAACTACTTCTTCTTGTTCTTTAATTATTCCATCATTAGTTATACTAGAAAAATCAAAAATATAATTTGTTTCTTGAGTTATAGGTAAAACTATAGTTTGAGTTGAGTTTGGTTTTTTAGCTTGAATAAATAAACCATCTACAGGTACTAAAAGTGTAAATTTACCTTTAAAATCTGTTCTTGTTTGGTAAGGAGGAGAAGTAATTTCACCTACTTCATTTTTAACTAATCTAATTCTCCCATTAAATTTACCATTAGGATCTGTGTCTGATATTTGGATTTCTCCTGTAATTTCTTTAAGTTGAGTAGAGGGATTTAAAGGTATATCTGTTGGTGATGGGGGAGTATCTATACTCCCTTCTAATGAAGAAGAGGTTGGAAATTTAACTGGGGGGCAATCAAATATTACTTTTTCAACTATAGCATCCCTATTTATAGTACCTGAGGTTTTTCCTACTAAGATATTAGGTGGGGCTAGTGTCCAATTAGGAAAATTTTGTTTATATTTTCCAAATAGACCTATGAAATAATATTCAACTAAACCATCTGAGAATGTTAATCTTTTATAATTATATGCTCTGTCATGGTTAGTATTTATGCACTCCTGTAAAAGAGTTGGGGTATTGTTGGTTGGGCTGGGGATAGATAGTGTAAATTCTCCATTGCTATTAGTAATAGTAGAGTATTTTTTATATGTAATACTAGCTCCTTCTATAGAATTAAAAGTTTTTTTATCTATTACAATACCTTTTATTTGATCTTTAGAAGGGTCATCTGTGTTACTAATTATATTACTAACTTGGGAAGTTTCAGGGGAAGGGGAATTAGAAGATAAATTAAATTTAACTCTTTCTATTATAGCATTTTTTCTAATAGTACCAAAACTTCCATCATCTACTGCTTTTGTCCAATTAGGAAAACGTTCTTTAGGTTTATTTCTTCTTCCTATAAAAAAATATTCTACAGTACCATCCTCTAAAATAACTTTTTTATAGTCATAGTCTTTATCGTGGGTAGTATTTATAGATTCTGGAGGGGTGGTCATTACTCTACTTTAACTTTATTAGATTTAATATTAGGTAAAATTTCATTTTTTATTTTAGTTAAGCCACTTATTACTGTTCCCGAAATTAATTGAGCTTCTCCATCTGGTTGTTTATTTTTACCTTCAAGATATCTTTCCATAGTAGAAGTTATTTCAGCTATATTAATTAATTGTTCAATAAGTTTCTCTAAAACATTATAAGTTTTATCACCTAATAACACAGATTCAGTTGCTTTATTTGATCCAATCTTTAATATATTATCAGTATGTAAAACCATATTTAATGATTCTAAATTAATGTTATTATTAGATAGTAATCCTATATTTTGTTGGGATGTTAATAATATATCATCATCTTTAGAATTAATAGTAATTTTAGAAGAATTTAAAATTATTTGTGGGTTAAAAAATGATGATGGTGTTTTTGGTTTATTAGAAAAGGATTTAAAATTTTCATTTGATAAACCTATAGGAATTTTTTGAGTAGAAGTTAAATAAATAGAAGATCTATCATTATTAATATTTTCAGTAGTAGGTATCCACCCTCTTGGGTTATCTATTAATGGTTGACCATTTTTTATAATAAGTATAGGATCACCATTTTGAGTTGTATTACCATCCGACCAATTATTTGATAATGAAGAATTAGATTTTGCCGTACTTCCAAATCTTATACTTTGACCATATCTACCCTCCATAATAAAATCCCCAGAAAAAGGTAATAAAGGTTGGATTTTTGGATTTTCAACAAAAGTATTTTGAGAAGGATTTATTGGTGAATTTAAAGAAGTAATTAATGATTCTTCTGGGGGGTTTAGGTTTGAGGATAAAGGATCACCATTTTCTACTTCATTAATTAAATCACTACTTTGTTGTGGTGATTTTAAATCTTTAAATAGGTTTATAAAGGCATTATGGTTAGGATGATTCCATATCCCTGCGGTTTTCATATAAAAAGGAGTTAATTGTCTAGGACTATTATTTTGTGCTTTTCCAGGGATATTAACTATAATTACAGTTTCATTAATTAAGGGATAATCTTTAATGTGTGGATCATAAGGATAAGCAAAATTATTACCTTTAATTCCTATATTATTTGCTCCTTCAAATAGTATAGCCCCTATTCCAGGATACCCACCAACTTCTTTAAATTTAGGGTGATTTTCATCAAGTACTATATCAGTAACTCTTGCAGGAGTATTTGTAGATAAAATACCACTAGGTTTAAAAGAACTATTTAAGTTTGATTTATTAGTACCTGAATTAGAGTTATTTTGGATAGGCATTATTCCTTAGGTTTAAATTTTTCTATTTCAGTTAACAATTGTTTTTTTTCATCTTCAGTCATACCAAATCCTTCTTCTTCTGATTTGTTAGAAGATAAAGCGCGTTGGATGATGGTAGACATTTTAATTAATTGTTCATCATTTTTAATACCTAACTCCATATATTCCTTAATTAAAGGAACTACTAAAGTAGCATCACCAATATCATTGATTAATGGTTTTAATTCACCTATTAAAGCAGAAATTTGTATTTCTTTTTTCTTTTGATTATCGTAAATTTCCTTTAAAATATCAGAAAATTTTTTCTTTCCAAAAATGTTTGAATCTAGATTTCCCATATCATTTATTTATAAATATGAAGGTATAAAAAAATTAGAAATTAATATACCCGTTTTCTATATAAAAAACATAATGTTTTCTAAATATAATATATAAACTATTAGCTATTTTAGTTATTTTTGGTGTTTTTACATCAGGTAACATTTCATGTATATAAATGTATAAAGCTTTTTTATTAAATATATCTATTGAGTCTCTTTTTCTAAATAATTCTAATATTGAATCCGCAATTTGTGCGTCAATATTTTTTGGATATAAACTATAAATATTATTTGAAACATACTCAACAAATTCATCTATAAAATATGATAATTTATCGTCTGGGGTATTATCTAGTGAGTAGGAATATGTATCATCTTTTTCTAATTCATCAACAGGTACAGATGATACTTTCTTTTTGTAGTTTTTTTCATTATATAATATACACCATCTCTTTACAATAGTACCAAAATATGAATAAGCTTTAGCAGGAGTAATTATAATTAATTTTTCATAACATTCAGGTGATATTTCAAGTGTATTAACATAGTCCTGGATGTTTTGTGTTGAACATTTAATTTCATTTTTAGGCATATATTCTATAAAACTACCACTGTATGATTCTTTAAATTCTTTTTGAATTATTTTCCGTATTTTATTATCTGCACTTTTTACAGGGTGAAATAATTGTAATTTTCCTAATAAAAATACTTCAATTTCATGTTGTAAATGTTCTAAATTTTCTACTTCTGTGTGGTAAAATTTAAAAGTATGAATTATATTTTGAGTTAACTTAAAGAAAGGATAATGTATTTCTTTTTCATATATTTTACTTCTTTGATAAGAACAAGAAGTACTATTATATAACATAATAGCATTTTCTGTGTCTTTTGTAAAATAATTTTTGCTTTTAGGGCGACGTTTTTTCTTAATTGTAGTTTTTAACATTGAATTCGTTAAGTATTTCTTGAATTTTTAAAATTGAACTAAATATAACCCCAACATCATCATCTTTTTCAAATATTCTCTTATTGTCTACTTCTTTTAATTTTTTATCTGAAGCTTCTACAATTCTTGAGAATTTATCAAGGTATTCCATATAACCAAAAAGAATATCTTCTGATTTTTCTTGTTTTTTCATTAAATTATAAGTGGTCCATCCTAAGATTACAACTAAAATTGAAAGAGCTGAAATTGTTATTGTAGTAATCATAAGTTCTTTAACATGTTTTTTAACCCATTACTTTCTATTGAACCTAAAGCTTTAATTTTAGTAGACATTTTTTTTGATGAATTTGGTGTTGTTCCTAATGTATAATTTTCCTTTAGCTTTTCCACGGATCCTTGTTCCCCACTTAATTTAGGTAACCATTCACGTTCAAATTCAACACGAGCTGCCATTAAATCTGCTTGATGTAATATAAAAGGTAAAGAGGTTCTTGGTTTTTGTTCTGGCATATAAGCAAAGAGATATTTTTTATTTGCCTCATCATATAAACCATCGTGGGTTTGGATAGCTAACATTTCATTAAATGAATACTGTACACCATGTGATTGAAGTAAAAATAATCCTCTATCAGGTACAGCAGCAAATTGTACTTTTTTATTAAACATATAATCTTCACCTAACTTATCACGCCTCCATTTATCAGTTTGAGGGATATATGATTCATTATCTTCATCTCCCATTTTACCTAAATCATGGTTAATAGCTGAAAATACTAATTCTTCAATAGAAAATGTAGATCTATTCATTTCAAATTCACACCATACATCATAAATTTTAAGTGATGCTGCAACAACACGATTTATATGTTCAACATATCCACCTGGGAAAGCATTATGGTATTCTTTTTTATGAGAAGCGGGCATTAACATGATACGCTCTTCATATTTTTTATAAAAATTTAATAGTTTTTCTTTACGATCACTTGTAATATAAACTTCAATATTGTTAAGGAATATTGACCAATTATCTTGGATTTGTTTAGGTGTTAATTTCATAACTTTTATTTTAATTTAATTTAATAATCTTCTCTTTCTACAATAGATTCTATATCTTGTCTTAATTCAAGAGTTTCTTCTATAATCTTTTTTGCTTTATGGATATTATTTTCACTAAGGGATAAACGAATTTGTTTAAGTTTACCTTCTAAAGTTTGCATGCGTCTTAATAATAACTCTTTATTTTTCATTTTTTATATGTATTTATTTTTTATTTTTTATTTTAAACTTTTCATTTAATAATTTAAATATTAATTAAAGATAATAATTATTTTTTATAATATCACGGATCTCTTAATTGATTTAAAAAGTTTTGCTTTTCTGTGTAAGTTTGGATTTTTTTAAGGAAGGCACATTTTTCAAATTCTTCTACTCCTTCAAAATATTTTATACATAACTTAATGCACGCTATAAATTCTTCATCTATATAATATTCTATAGCATCTTGCCATTCTTCATTTTCTAAATTACATTCTTGAACCCAAAAATATGATCTAGTATACATCATATAATCTCCTGCTTCACCAACATCTCCTTCTAACCCAGTAAATTCTTCAGCTTTTTTTAAAAAATCTAAAATTTGATTTTTAAAATTTTTACCATTCCAAATCATTTTTTTAAACATCCCAACTTTAAACTGAGGGGATTCTTTAAAGGAATTTAATTCTTCTTTAGTTTTATTTAAATTTTTATCGTGATTTTTTTCAAAACCAAACAACCCAAATATACTGTCAACATCCATATTGCTATTTGAGTTTTACGTATTAATTTGATGATTTTAAATGGAGGATTTTTAATTCTATTTCACTAGATTTTTTTTCAAGTTTCTCTATTTGAGAAATTATTTCATCATATTCTTTAATAGGATTTACAAAATTTTCATTACCTGGGTGGTATCTCCAAATTTCATCTTTAATAGTATAATTACTAATTAATGTATTTTGAATATCTACTAACATATCTTGTAAATCTGTTAATTCCATTTCGTATGTTTGATTATAAGTATTATCCATTTTTATTTAGAACCTTGCATTAGCACTAGAACCCTTATACCATGGTAACCCTTCACGTCTTCTTAAGGCATCTTTATATTCTGATTCTGACATTTTAATACCATTTAAGTAATATTCACGTTTCCTATTATTTCCCTCTGGTATGAGTGCTGGTCCTTCCCAATTGTGAAGTTTTCCATCAAACATATACATTATAGTACCGTCTGAAGTAGTAATTTTTCTTGATTTGAATTCTTTACTTTTCATCTTGTGCAGGAAATAAAATAGGGTTAATAAATCTTTCTCCTATAAACAATCCTGCTACAAATGGAAATGCAAGGAAACCTGTAAAAAAGTAAGAAACAAATAATCCTACTGCTAATGTAGCAATTATAATACTATTTACTTTTTCTTTATTCATTTTAATTAATTTTAACATAACTCTTATTTTTTAAATTTATACTATAATATACGAAATATTTTTATAATATCCAAATTTTATTCCCATTTTCGATTATATTTTTCACGTTGGTCTACCCTAACGTATTCTACATAATCTTGTTTTCCACAATGTGGGCAACCCAATTTTTCAATTTTATCTGCTTCATTAATTTTCCATTCACCATTACATTCAGTATTACTACATTTATAGATATAGGTGTGTCGAATAAATACTTTATGTGCCATTTTCTTATAAATATTAATTAACTTGGTACATCTTCTTCAAATGTAGCATTATTAACTAATGTACCATCATTACCACCACTACCTTGATCAGTTACCGTTGTTCCTGTTCCACCATCATTATCACCCATTCTCCACCATGATATAGGATTATATGAACTTATATCATTAGGTACACCATCATTATAAATGTTCTGTACATCGGTTAAAGTTAATTTAGTTTTCCAAAATGCAACCTCATCAATATTACCATTCATGTCATTAGCCCCTGCGAGATTGTTAGTACCAATCTGAAATGAATGACTACTAGCATTAACATTACTATTATAACCTCCTACTTCTATTTTTAATTCTCCATCTACATATATTTTATAACGGTTAATATCTGATTTTTTAAATGTTGCAACTACATGATGCCATTCGGCATCGGCATAACTTGTACCTGCAGGAGTATAAACAAATGTTGCTTGTGTGTTAGATCGAAAAACAACCAAATTTAATCTACCACTAGTTGGTTCTACTGCCAATCTAAAAAACCCTTTACTCCAAATTTGATTCCTCCCAGTATCTCCCTCAACAGTTTTAAACCAAGAACTTACAGAGAATTCATCTGTTGGTTGTAAACTTGAATCATTTCCACAATTTACATAGTCATCATTACCATCAAATGCTACACTGTAAGTATTAAATGCTCCCCCAGCAGCTAATTCAAAAGAATTTAAAATACCTGTTCCTTTTAACTGTTGAGATGTTATATTATATATTGCCATTTTTTATGTTTTAACTTGGTATATCTTCTTTTATATTAACAAG
>Ga0209634_1000400_pt1 | contig 33825 bp, 58 predicted proteins | sample LinPmetageLP40_FD_184043 | JGI IMG/M metagenome (GOLD analysis project Ga0209634, IMG submission 184043) | Marine viral communities from the Pacific Ocean - LP-40 (SPAdes) (version 2) | ecosystem: Environmental > Aquatic > Marine > Oceanic | place: Pacific Ocean | collected 2010-08-26 | reverse complement strand
CTGACTTAGAGATAGTTGATTTACTTTTACTCTTGGATGTACCAGCTTTTTTTTTCTTATTAATATAGTAATACAAACCTTTCTTGGCTTTCTTACCATCTTTTCTTGTGTGTGTTCCTTTTTCTGTCGCCATTATTTACCTACCTTTTTTAATGCACTCTTATGTGCTTTTGTAAAACTTACACCTTTAGCCATAGATACTTTCATTTCTTTCATATGTTTTGCAGTATGATGTACGCTATGTTTTTTTAAAGTTGCTTTTTGTTTTGTTGTTAATGCCATTACGCTTTACCTTTCTTCTTTCTGTTTTTTAATCTAACTGCCATTGCCTTAGCTTTCTTTCTAGCATCAGCTTTTGATGATGCACCCCAAGCTTTAAGCGATAGTAGTAATCTTGTTGGCTTACCTTTCTTATATTCTGGTCCTTTCATGTTTCCCATTCTTGCAAGGAACGCTGATCTTCTAGGATTGTCGCCTGACTTAACAGGAGCTTTCAATGTACCGCCTTTATAAGATGCACGACCTTTAGCATTGAGTCCACCCTTAGGATTCTTTCCTGCCTTTCTTTGCCATGCTGGAGTTTTATAAGCCATAACTAAATCTATAACACATGATGATCGAACCTTGAAGAACTATATTGTGTGGGCAGTACCCCCCTCACTTGTCGTTGCCTAGTTTTTGGGGGTAGGGTAACCATCACACGACACTATCCCTGTAAATTCTACGATAAGTCTATGTTAATGGAGAAGTTACCACCGACAAGGTGTTGGTGTTTCTCAGGGGCTTTGAACCCAGCCCTATCGAGTATGTCTTTACTAGCTTCAAGCTGTACATACTCACTCTTAGCCCCCTGAGAAAGGGATAGGAGTCGTGCTGATGCTTTGGCTGAAGACAATCCGAAACTTCGCTGAATCTCAGACATCATGTATGCCTGTACCTCAGGTTTTCGTAGCATCTTACTAGCACTAACACGAGATGAATTACCCTTGTAACCAGCGAGTTTTGATGCTTCTGTAATGGTACATCCTGTGGCTACTAGAGTATCTACAAGCTTCTTAGCTTTGGCTGAGATATCAGCTTTCGGATTGCCCTTTGGCTGGTATCTTTCAAGTATCTTTGACATAGCTATTTACCTCTTATGGTATTGGTTGGTACCTATCGGTAGTATAGCGTATAACACCAGCTTGTGTCAAGACACCAACATCAACCACAACATGTAGTGGTCGCATGATGTAACGAACTGCTTTGTTCTAGTTACTCTATGACCCCTCCTTTTGTGTAGTTTATACTCCCAAGATAAAACCTCTCAGAAATGGAATCGCACCTAAAGGTGCTGTCAACTATTAAATCGGTTCCCCCTGAAGTAGGTTCCCCCCAATTTAACAGTGGACTTCCATTTGCTGGAGGTTTTTTGTCATCTTGGAGTTAAACTAACAACAAAAGGAGAAGACCATGAGTAACAAACTAGAAAAAGCATTCGGCATCATAGCTGACCACTTCAAAGGGTTAGAGTTGTCGGAAACACCACAAGCTGAGAGTTATACCGCAGAAAAAGGATCGGTACAGAATATCATAAGAGGTTCTGAAATAGCTTGTAAATCTGCCTTGAATCTACAGCACGAAATAGGTGCAAGATTAAAAGGTAGAGTAAGACAATTCTCAGGTTCTGAGATAGAAGATGTAGCTATTCAGAAAGATACATTTGCAGTAAGACAGCTCCAAGAACAGGTAGCTATTACTGAGAATTTCTTAGATACAGCTAAAGAATTCTACAAGAACAGATTTGGTATGGCTTACACACCAAGTGTAAGAAAGCCAAACCCTGAGGATGTTAAGAAGACATCTGCTGTTAATGAAGCTGAAGAGTTATTGAAAAAGATAGCTTAAACTTCAGCTTATATAAACTCCTAGTAGTTCATTCTACTAGGGGTTTATTGTATTGACATTAGTAGAACAAAATGTAAATATATACTTGAAGTAGAAAAGGAGGATCAATGATCTTATACAAAGGCAAAGCCAAAGACTACAGTCTTGATGGCATTAAAAAATCGTTAGCAAAAAAATCAGGTGTGATTGTACACAAGAATATTTTGTTACACGAATTAATAGAAAAGGTAAATCAATGCATCATACAGAAAAAGAAATCGTAGATATTGTAAGCAAACAAAAAGCTGACTTAGAGCGTATGTTTTCTAAGATGACATTACGCTTAATGAATAGAGTTAAGTCAGCAGATTCATTAAAAGAATTAACTGAATTGCGTAGGGCTTACAAGATTTGTATTGAATGTCATGCATTAGACCAAGAGATAGTCAATACAATTTGTAATCAAATAAATATATTGGAGAAAAAATATGGGGAAAATTAAAACAGGTTTATCTTGGGATGAATGGGATGAACAAGTCAGCGAGTCAGCAAAGGATGAAGCCCAAGCAGTGTATCGTGCAAGTAAATTAGAAAACTGCATGGATGATATCTGCAAGGGTGCTTACAATTATATTAAATTATATCCTAAGAATCCTGACAAAGAGAAGTGGAGAAAATTGTACCAAGAAGCGAATGCAATACGAGATCAATACAAAAAAATCAAGGAGGTTTTATGAGTAGTGTTGATTTCTATTGTTGTGTTCTGTTTCTTTTTACAATGATTATAATGATAATAACAATATAACTAGGAGGTGTATGAGTGCAGTATATAAACAACAAGAAGATGGATGGGAAGAGCATTGGCATTCTGATTTTCCACAAGTTAAAATAAAAATCCAAGGTCCAATAGATATGGGCATAGCTTTTTATTTGTTTGGAAAATTGTGTGAATTAAATTCAGACTTAAATCCAAATCATAAGTTCAATAAACCTAAGGAGGATAAATGCAAGGCAAAGCAAAAGATGTAGTCCATAGCATTACAAAAAACATACTGAAGTTAATGAAAGAACAAGGTAGTCAATGGACTAAACCTTGGGCTAATAAACTATTCACTTCAGTAGATGGTTACAAATATACTGGCGGTAACATTATGCAGTTAGCATTTGAACCATATGACAGATATGTTTGGGGTACATACAAGCAATGGACTAGACATGGATGTCAAGTTAAGAAAGGAGAATCATCTACAAAGTTATTGTTCATAAAGAAATACATTAAAGAAGTAGAAAGAAAAGGAGAAACAAAAGAACAAATGTTTCAGTTGTTTAGAACCTTTGATGTATTTAATATAGAACAAGTAGAGGGTAATACAGAAAAGTTTGTCGGCTTTGATACATTCGAAAACAAAGTCAATGACAATAATACTGCTGATGTATTTATAAATAATACAGGAGCAAAGATTTCTCGTAGTGGTAAAGCTTGTTATATACCAAGCATTGATGAGATTCGTATGCCAAGCAAAGAATCTTTTATCAATACACAACACAGTACCGCTACAGAAAACTACTATTGCACTATGTTTCATGAGCTGACCCATTGGACAGGTCATAAGGATAGATGCGATAGAAAACTATCAACAAAGTTTGGTTCAAGTGGATATGCATTCGAAGAATTAGTTGCAGAACTTGGATCATGTTTTATTGCTAGTCATCTAAACATAACTTCTTCTCCAAGAGAAGACCATGCTATGTATCTTAATAACTGGATCAAGTGTTTAGAAGAAAACGAAGATGCTATTTGGAAAGCATCAAGTCTTGCAAGTAAGTCATTAGACTTCTGTAAGAATTTACAATCAACAACAAATGTAATCAAGGAGGTTGCGTAATGAAAGTAAATAGTGATGACTTCAAGTTTATACTACAAACTCTAAACAGAATTGATAGTAAAGCTGATGTCGAATTTAGTGGTAATCATTGGGATGATGCTAAAGATAGAACCTATAGAAGTTTAGAATCTATCTCAATAGAATTTCCCAAAGAGAAAAACGATAATGCTAAACTCATTATCAAAATAAGTTAGGAGGAAGTATGAGAAAAATAGTAAGTTGGGCAATAGTTGCAACAGTAGAAAGACCAAATGGTACTTGGTACACAGATACTATTTTAGAAATAGATGATGACACAGCTTCATCTGTTGATAGTTTTTTAACTGAGTACTGTAAAGAACAAGAACCATTAATATTAACAAAAGAAATGGAGGTAAAAGATGGGAGATAGAGTAAGTATATCTTTTAAAGATAAAGATGGAGATGAAAGTCCAAGTATATTTCATCATTGGGGTGGCACTTGGTTTCCACAAGTTGCTTTGCATTGGATGACAGATTTCCATGCAAGAATAAAAAAAGAAAAAGGAAGAATAAGTGATCCAACAAGTAGAATGGAATCAAGAAATTTAATGGTTCAATTCATTGGAGAACTTAGACAACATAAACAGTTGAGAGAATGTAAAGGTTTTGAAAAAACAGATGGAGAATCTGATATGAATAAACCTATTGTACATAATACAGATATATCTCATAGCATTTATTTAGGTAAAGAACCTAATGATGGAGATAATTCTGATAATGGTCATTACATAATTCATACTCATAACTTGATTATGATTAATGATAAGGGAGAAACAATAACAAGAAAGGATAATCCAAATGAGTAACTTCAATCAAGTTGTTGGAGAATTTATTAAGCAACAAAGACTTAGTAAGAATCCAAGAATGACACAATCAATGTTAGCTAAAGAACTTAGTGTAACATTTCAGCAAGTACAAAAGTATGAAACTGGTGTAAATGGAATGTCATTACAAAAGTTTTTATTAGCTATGAAATTTTTGCAATGCAATCTTAATCGTGTACCTTTTATATTAGATACATTATCTTATGATACAGATAATGCAGATGATAAAGGTGTACCTATTACACAGGAGATAGATCATGCTGAACCAAAAGAACTTTAAGGATTTAGTTGAGGAGTTTAAAACTTTTCATCAAAAGAATCCTGAAGTGTATAAGATGTTTGTACAATTTACATTACAAGCAATCAACAGAGGTCATACTAAACTATCAAGTGAGATGGTTATCAATAGAATAAGATGGGAAACAAATGTAGTTACATTTTCACATGACCCATATAAAATAAACAATGATTATAAACCATTCTATAGTCGTATGTTTATGGCAGAACATCCTAAATATAATAACTTCTTTCAGAAGAGAGGTAGTTATGCAGATCAAATAGATTGGAGGAGCTATGTTGTACAATCAGATCATCAATCATCTGAAGTTACGCAGACAATATCTTAGGATAGATGCTACTGCACTTGCAGAAAAAGTTGGTGTTGCTGACTCTCTCATTAATAAGTGGGAGAGTCTAAAGCAAATACCAAATGCATCTAACTTTTTGAATTGGTGTAATGCATTAGATATGAATGTTGCATTACTAGAACACAAGTCAATGGTTGGAGAATACGAACCAAGTCCACAATGTATTGACTATATCATTAACAATCATGGAAGTGAGGTAGATATAAACTATGAAAAAGAAAAATTCACAGATCATTACAAAGCAAATGGAGATGTTAAAGCAGACTGGGATGCTTGTTTTAGAAACTGGATTAGAAGATCAATCCAGTTTGCAAACACTAGAAGACAAACTAAAACATTCAACAGTCCATATGATTCCAATGCTGTTCAAGAAAGACGCAAAAGAATCAGTGATGTTGCGAGTATGGGAGATAAGGTATCTGATGGGCAAAGACAAAACATTCGTACCATCAAGTACGATAGATAGTGATGCACCTAATATTATTAATCGCATGGCTAACTGTATTCAACCATGTACTAGAAAAGATATTGCAGTTGTATTAGAAACTATTGCTAGTACCTTTTCAATTAATATACCAAATGAAACAGGGTTAGAACAATACTTTAGAATACTTCAGAAGTACCCTGCATCCTTACTTAAAGATTGTATGGAAGATATATTAATTAAATATAAGTATGCAAGATTACCACTACCAGTAGAATTTACCGATAGACTAGATGCACCATACGAATACCATTTAGGATGGCTTAGAAAAATAACACATACATTTTATAAGCTTGAACAATGGAAACAAAAAGAGTATAACAAATAAACAAAAGGAGAATATAATGAAAACAAAAGAAGTTATCAAGACTCCAGTTGAAGATGTAAAGATCAATCGTAATCGTGGTCTTGGTGGTAGTGATGCCACAAGAATTATGCGAGGAGATTGGCATGATCTTTGGTTAGAAAAAACCAACAGAAAAGAACCTGATGATTTATCAAAAGTTCTTGCAGTTCAACTAGGTATTCATACCGAACCTGTAAATAGAATGTTCCTAAACTACGCATCTGAATTAGATATAAGTGAATTGTCTGTTCATCATGCTAATTTAAAAACAGAAAAAGAATTTATGTTTGCACACTATGATGATTATTCTAAGTCGGATAATGCAATAGTAGAATACAAGCATACTAATTCTAATAACACTTTAGATAATTGCATCAGTACTTATATGCCACAGATACAACACTACCTTATGGTTAGTGAATGTAATCATGCTTGGCTATCTGTAATCTTCGGCAATCAAAGACATGAACATTGCAAGATTGATGCTGATAAAAATTATCAAAAGAAACTTTATGACATTGAGAAATCTTTTTGGTCCTATGTTAAAGACAACAAAGAACCTGAGAAGATAGACACTAAAGAGTTACCTAAACTTGCAGGTGCTATCAAGATCAATGACATGATATCACTAAATTTTGATGAGAATAAAGATAATCAATTCTTATCAAATGCTACAAGATGGGTTGAAACAAAGCAGATTGCAAATGAGAATACTGCATTGGGCAAAGTCTTGAAAGCAAAGATTCCTGATAACTGTAGGAAAGCAGTTGGAGGAGGAGTTGTAATCAGCAGAACAAAAGCTGGTTACTTAACCATCAAAGAAAAAACCAAAGGAGGTATGTAAGATGGCTAAACCACTAGACGAAAGAGTAAAACAAATCCTAAAGAAACTTGGCTTTGATCCTAAGCAGTGCTTATGGGATTGTCATGGAACTTGGGTAATGTATCATAGATTTATTGAGATCGCTGGTGCAAAAAATAAAATACGATATGACCTAGAGGAGATAGAAACTAATTCAAGAGATGGAATAGTTTGTATTAAATGTAGAGCATCAATCGGAGTAAATGGGAGTGAGGAAAAAGTTATTACCTATGGAGAAGCAAGTCCTAAGAATAATAAAAATTCCTATCCTTATGCTATGGCTGAGAAAAGAGCAGTTGATAGAGCAATCTTAAAACTACTTGGTATGCATGGCTTTGTATATTCAGAAGATGAAATGGATTTATCTTCTAATACTAGACCAACAAATAATGTAGGTGCTAGTGATGATACAAAGTTAGAAACATTCCAAGGAGAGATTAACTCTAGCAAGAATCTTAAAGAGTTAAAAGCATATGGACAAATGTATAAAGTACATATGGGTAAAGCAAAGCAGACAAGTCCTGCAGTTTATCTACAAACAAAAACTTTATATGAAACAAGACTACATGAACTAACTAATGGAGGAGAGAAGAATGTACAATAGTATCACACTAATAGGAAATCTTGGTGCTGATCCTGATATTAAACAAACTTCTAAGGGGGGCAATTATGCTCTCCTTAGTATTGCGACACATAAGAAAATCAAAGGAGAGAAACTTACTGAGTGGCATAAGGTTGTTGTATGGGATGAGAAGATTGCAGAAGTACTACAGAAATATACTAGGAAAGGAAGCAAAGTATTATTGCAAGGAAGATTGACATATAAAACATGGGAGAAAGAGGGCATACAAATGAAACAAGCTGAAGTGCATCTTGATCGGTTTGAAAGTAAGATGGAAATGTTAGACTCTAAGAGCGAATCAAAATCATCTCAGAATGAGATGGATGATTTTGGTAGCGATAAGACCTATGAGAATGAAACAAACGAAGATGTACCTTTCTAATGGATAACGAATCAAACGATATAAGTAAATTAATGGAGCGGTTAAATAAATGTGCCGCTCTATTAAAAGATTACAAACGAGATAATCTTATACAAGCAAAAGAAATAGACAGATTGAATGAGTATGTACAGATACTAGAAATGGAACAAAAGAAATGACAAGAACTCAATACACAATTTATACTTTTATCAAACAGTATATTACTCAAGAAAAAATATCTCCTAGTTATGATGATATTTTACAAGGTACTAGATACAAATCTAAGTCGCAGATTTACAAAGTAGTAGATGCTTTGATTAAAAAAGAATACCTAAAAAAGATAGGTAAGTTTGGAGATGCTAGACGCATTATAATCAATAGAGATTACGAGAAAGGAGGTGTGAAAATTGCTAAAGCAAAACATTAATGGCGAAGCATATATGATGGCTGACAAAATTGCAAAGGAGAATCCTTATGCAGTAAGAGATCAGTTAGCTTTCTATATACAAAAGTCATGGGATGCTTTTCCGATTCTTAGATTGCAAAATATTCAAGAGATATTAAAGCAACCTGAAGAAATGGAGAATCCTTGTGAGTAGAAAATCTAAACAAAAAGGATATAGAACCGAATATAACTTGGTTAAATATTTTAACAAGAAAGGTTTGTCAGCAAAACGACAACCTCTTAGTGGGGCTTTGATTGACTTTCCTCACGATATACAAATTAAAAACCCTGATCTTATCATTGAAGTTAAAGCTAGAAAGAATGGTGCAGGATTTAAAACATTAAAAAATTGGATGGGTAGTGCTGATGCATTAGTAATGCATGAAGATAATGCTGACTCATTAGTGGCAGTAAAGCTTAGTTATTTTGTGGATTTACTTCTAAACCATAGCGAGTATAAATTGCCATATGATTTGGAAGTTAAGGAAAAACTTAGAAACAAAGATAGCTAGGTACATTGCATTAACTATATCTGTACTAAGTGCTTTCTTGCTAACAACATTTAAGTTAGCTAGTTATCAAGTAATAGGATGGTGTCTTGCAGTGATTTCTTCTACCATGTGGGCATACTGGGGGTGGAACAGTACGAAGCAAGAGGGGTATGGTCGTTTCATAATGGAAATTCTTTATGTACTATTAGGTATGTGGGGAGTATATAATTGGTATGGCTAGAAAATTTAAAGATCATCTTGAACATGAACCTATCTTACATAAGACTTCAATAGGTAGGAATCCAAGTAAATGTAAAATGAATAAATCTAAACGCAGATCATGGAAAAAATATCGTGGTCAAGGTCGTTAGATATTCTCAGATTTAATACCTCTACACTCAAACTTAATAACTAATTTATTTTTATTAATAATTTCTATATCATACTCTTCTAGTGTAGGTAGTGTTCTAAAAGTTTGTTGAGCAATAGCATATCCGCTATTAACACAATCATAATAAGTATCAAATTGATAACCTGATATAGAATTTGATGGGCATTTTCCTGTATTGATACTACACATATACAATATCAGGATATATTTCATAGGAACAAACCTAGAATTAACGCTAGGAAGACGATACAAAGCCATACAGAGGGCTTTAAATTTTTCCAACACAATGTACATTTAAGGTTATGATTGTGAATCCAGCCCCCTTTAAATGCGTTCTTGATGTGTCTTTTCATGTCATCTAATATCATATTAATCTTGTCCATAATTTGTACCTATATTATTATTTCCTTTTAATCAAGTCTGTAGCTTTAAGACCATAAACACTTGCAATTACTCCCACGAAAATTGATTGATACCAAAATGGAAGATCAGAAAAATACTCAAAAAATAATTTCATCTTTTCCATATGAGTTGGATCATCTGACCATACAGAAAATCCTAACATTAAGATTGGCATTGACAGTAAAATTAAAATAAATTCGTCTTTCCAATCTGCTTGTCTTGCTTCTAATAATTTGCCTGAGTATTCTAATTGACCTGAACTCATTTTTTCTGCGTGGTTCATTTGAGCATCAGACATTAGCATTTTAGTTTTTTGTCTATTTTTATAGATATGAGTACCAGCATTTAAAGCTAACTTGATTGCACTAAACCACATTTAATAACTCTCTTTCATTATTTTAGCTAAGGATTCACATCTCTTAGGTGTTTGTTTATACCAGTTTGAATCTAACATTTCAAGTGAGGCAGTAGCATAGTCATCTTTTTTAAGAGCATCCCACATTTTTGTAAAACGAGAAACTTTAAATCCTAATTGAAAACACATTTCAGTTATTACTTCTTTAGCAGATTGTTTTAATGGAATATCTCCTATTAATTTTAAAGCTAAACCATTAGCATTAGCGAAGTCTTCACTAAAGATACCACTTAAAAATTCTTCAGAATATTTTTTACCATCTTCCCAATGATCTTCAACACATAGGTGTCCATATCCTACTGTTCTTTTTCCAAGGGAATCTTTATATACTTCATTTACAAATCCCTCATGTTTTTTAATTCTTTCTTTTAAAGCATCAGACATATTGTTACTCCTTTATTAGTTTGTTAATATGTAATTTACCTGTTGAATCAATTTCTATTTCTGCTTTAACTTCTTTACACACCCACTTGATTCTATCAGGATTTGTATTTCTTACTGCCTCACGCTTTAGTTTAAGGCATTTAGATAATCCATCAGTTATCATAAACTCCATTGGATTTTCTAAATCTGCTGGTGTAAACATCAATAGAGCAAATACTATTGCTACTTTCATCTCTTTTTCTTTTTCTTTTTTTTAAGTTCTTGACCTACATCAAATGTATAAACATCATCAATCTTTTGTATTACATTATCAAGCCATCCAAAAAAATTACTAATCCATCTGTCTATCATTAGTGTCCATTCCCATTGTTTCTAATTTTATCTTTCATTTCTTCTATCACAACTTGCATCTTTTCGATATCTTTCATTGCTCGATTTAGGTTTACATTATTATTCCTATTCTCAGCAAGTTCTTCTTGTATTGACTCTACTTGTGTAGCTAAATGTTCAAGTAACATATATTGTTCTTGATCTGTAGGTAACTGTGATGATTTTTTTAATAGATCATTTTCAAACAAATGCCTTGATGTTTCTAAAGAAGTTATCTTCTGTGTTATTGAGCTGTACATAAAGACAACACTAGCTACTATCATTACCAAACCTATAAGATTAGCAATAGGCATACTCAATTTTGTTTTATCTGATATTGCTATTGGTTGTTCTTTCATTAGTGTACTGTTGGGGTATCTTCCCATGGAAATAAAGTAACTAAATTATTCCATGTATTAATATAATTTTCTGCTTCATTAGGAGTTTGAAAACCAGTACATACTACAGTTACTTCATAGTAACCATTATCTAATTCTTGTATTTTGAATGTAAATGGTAATGCATAATCACTCATAGATAATCTTTTGTTATTTTTAATGTTGTTAGTATTCCACCTACTACAGCACCTAGCCAAAAAATAACTTTGAGTCCACCTTTACCCATAGCTACTTGTTCTTTAAGGGCTATTATATCTTTATGATTTGTTTCTACATCTTTATGTAGATGATCTATCTTTTGTGAAATAAGTTTAAGTGTTATGCTTTCGACAGTAGTTCTTTTTTTTGTAACTCTTGCCATAACATAATATTAGTATTGTAAACTAACTCCTCTTATCCTTGCTACTTTAGAACCAGATTGATTGGCAAAAGATATTTTATATTTTAATTGTGTTCCTGCTGTAACAGCTAAGTCATTTACTTTAGCCATCTTAATTCCAGTAGCAAAGTCTGGCATAGCAGTTAGTGTAGCTGTTGTAAAATTAGAACCATTGTCTGCTGATAATTGTAAAACTATATCTGTATTTAAAGTGTTAGTTCCAGCATTGTTTTCATAAGTAATTATTGCACCCATTTTAGATGTACTTGATGAAGCTGTAATTACATTGGATATAAAGTTTCCAGTTGCATTTGAAACAAGCGTACTTTTATAAATATCAAATTCCGACCAACCTGCATTAGCATCATGGAAATCTGCACTTCCAAATTTATAAGAAATGTATCTTGCAGTAAAAGGTGTGAAGCCATTTATTTTAACAACAGAAGCATCGCCATTTGTAGCTAATGCCGCCCAGTCTGCTGTTCCTGAAGATGAAAAATTTGATAAATTTGCAGCAGTATTTTTGTAAGAATAAACAGACGATACTGCATTTGTAAAATCAACATTTGAACCACTTGAATAAGGATTAGATGCTGATGTACTATAGTTAAATTTAATACTTCTGGCATCTCCATGACCTCTATTTTTACCTATAATTAATTGTGAGATAGAATAACTTGCTCCTAAATCAGCGATTGCATATCCAGAAATAGAACTACCTGTTGTATACATGAAAGCACTAGCGGCAGATGATGATGTAGTACCACCTGCAACTTCATCTCTTGTTTTTGTTATTGCTTCAGAATTATTTGAACTAACTAAACCACCAATATTTCCACCGCCTGATGATAATCCAGTTATATTTTGTCTTGTATATTGTGAGCCAGAAATACTAGAAACATATTCATCTGCATTTCTTGCTGAAGTAGTGTGTGAAGCAATCCCAGAACTGTCTTGGAATACATCAACAAACATTGAGTTAGTATTGTAAGCACCTTTGTTTTCGTTAGATGCTTGTCTAATAGCTAAAGTAGAAATATCATTAACAATTTTATTGTCATCAAAAGATGTTGCGTGTTGTGATACTGCACTAGCAGGTATTCTTGCGTCTGCTATAGAACCTGTTAATTTAGTTGCTGATAAGTCTGCTATTCTTGCATCTGCAAATTGACCAGAAGTTATTTTACTTGCAGGAATATTTGGAATATCATCTGCTGTAAAACCACCTGTAATTATATTAGCTAAATCCCTTGCTTTTGTCATATTGCATAACCATCCATTTACAATACTATTGTGTTAGCTTCATCTTCAGTTAATGCTTCTCCTGCAATTAACTTTGCTTTAGCACTAGCTTTTAAATCTGTTTTAGCTTGAACTTCATTATCTTCAGCAGTCTGTATTTCAGCCATTTTAGTTTCTATATCTGATTTAGAAATGTTAGTTGGGTTATCATCATGCCAAATAATATTATCAATGTTATCACTTTCATTACCTATAACACTACATTGAGCATCAGATTTAATTGCTAAAATAGCAGTTGTTATTTGTTGTGCTGTTGCCATATTATGCTCCTATTTCCATTGCTACTAAATTAACTGAACAACCTTCTCCAAAATTAAAACCATCTCCATTACTGGTTTTTATTCTAATATCATAAGTAATTTGAGATGCTGTACTTGGACTATCTAAATATACTGCTCCACCTAAAGGCAATCTATGTGAAGAAGAATGTTGAACTTGTACAAATCCTGCCGTACTATTTCCTAAATTATTACTACCTCTAAAAATTGAAACATATCCATTATTGCCAGATATTTCTGTAGCACCAAAATTTGCTAAAAGTAAAATCTTACTTGAAGTTGCTGATGGTGTAATATTAAATGTTGGAATATTTGTTAAGTGAACATAAGATGTTGAAGTTGTACTTACATTAGTTTCAGTTGAAGCAGTCACTACTTGTAAAACTTTTCCACCTGCTACTGCACCAAACTCATAACCAGTTGCACCAGAATTAACTTTTAATGCCTGTCCTGCTGTACCGATTGCTATACCATCTAAAGCACCTGCGTTTGTTTTAAATGCAATTTCTTTATTTGCTAGACCAAAAGTATCTCCATTAGTACCATTAGTACCTGCTGAACTCATTTGTTGCCAATACGCTGAAGCTGATGCTGGGTTCTGATTAGAACCAGCTTGTATAGAAATGTAACTTGATCCTGAAAGACTTACAACATCATCTACTGCATAAGTAGTAGAATTAGACCATGGTCCTTTCCAATTAAATTTTATGTTTCCAATATTTACTGTAGCCATGATTTGTTTTTACCTTTCTTTTTTATATTTTGCAATCCTAAATTGTAGCTATTAATTTACCACTACTTATAGACCAGCTAAATCCTGATGCCGCAAAAAGAACATCATTAAATCCAGCATAATCTGATTCACTTATATTATCTGCCCCTGTATTTGTTGTTTGTACTTGTAATGTATTATTAGATGGTACTGGTGTATTTGCTTGTCCACCCATTCCTGAGTGAGATGAGCAATAATAGTATAAAGTAGGTGCGTTTGTTGCTACTATTATAGTAACTTGTGTAGATGAATTATGTGTAACTCCTGTAGTATATTCTGATCCACTACCATGAGTACCATCAGAAGTTGTAGAAAACTTAAATGGATGTCCTGATGGATAAGCAAATATATATGTATTACCCTCTAACAATTCTAAAGTATCTTGTTGTACTCCATCTATAAAATATTTATTTGAACCACCTACAGATGCTACTGTAACTGTTCTATTAAGAGTTGAAGCTGTAAATGATTTTTTAAATCCATATACTTCTGCTGAACTTGCATTTGAAAATACTAAGCCATTTGCTGAATTGTTCATAACAAGGGCTTGTCCTGCTGTACCAAAACTATTAGGTGTATCTGTTAAATCTTTTATAGATATATTAGCTAGTTGGAATGTACCAAAACCTACAACATCTACTACATCTCCATTTGCTAAAGCACTTGCAAATACTAAAGAAGTACCTGAAGTAGCAGTTACATCTGTTCCTAAAATTTGTTTAACACCATTAAGATAAACATCTACAAATCCAGCATCATAAGCAAGAACTTGACTTGATGCTTCTGCATAACCTGTACCTGATGCACCTGTTAAAGTTGTTGGTGTGCCTGTAATATTATAAACATATCGTTGGGATGTACCATTAACTGTAGAACCAGCCGCCGCCCATCCTGAAGATTTATAAACTTTTAATTCATTAGCTGTCGTATCAAAATTCAAGTCGCCAACATTTAATGAACTACTTGGAACTCCTGCTTGAACTCTATATCTTTCTCCAAAAGAATTAACTCCTGCAATATTTGATGCAACAGTATTTACACTAGCAATATTTGGACCAATGTTATTAATATTAGTAATTGCACCACCTATTGCATCTATATTAGTAATTGCACCTGCTACTACTTCTATTTCAGAAGTAGATTCATTTAAATCATTTGCGGCAGTTACTACCTTAGCAATATCTCCTGCTACTGTAGAAATATCAGAACTATTAAAACCAGCAAGAGTTGAAATATCAGATGATATAGCACTTAAACTTGTAATTTGTGAATTTAATCCAGCAACAGTATTTATATTACTAGCATTTCCAGCAACACTTGTAATATTACTAGATATTGCACCAAGGGCTTGTATTTCTGTAGATAGTCCTGCAATAGTTGTTAATCCAGCAGATGATACTGTAGTTTCAATATTACCATTAGCATCAAATCCCATTAATTTAGATTGTCTAGTTGCCTTAGCTGGTAATGTAACTGTAGCAGAAACAGTATCAGTATCTAATAATTTAACTGATCTATCTGTTTGTGTTTTAACATCTGCAACAATAGAAGTTAATGTATCTAGTTGTGTATTTAAACTTGTAATATCAAATGCACCTGAGTTAGGAAAGTCTGTTGTTCTTTCTACAGATATATCTCTAATAATAACTATAATGTCATTAACTGAAGCACCTGCTCCAAGTGTAATTGATCCACCTGATCCAAATTCATATGCATTATCTGAAGCTGAAGCTGTACCTGTAATACTATATTGTGATGCTCCTGATGGAGTAGCATTATAAGTTAATAATGTACCATTCTTATAGACTTTAACATCTGCTATTTGGTAAAATTCAAAACTAATAGCAAAGCTAGTTTGATTTGCACTAGCTGTATATGTATTTCTAGGTGTATTTTTGTTACTTACTATTGTCATATTCTTATCTTATTTTTTCAACGCCCCAGTTGTAAATGTCTTTAAACTTTCTATCCCATATCCATAAAGTGTTCAAGGGAATTATTCTCCTTATAGTTGCGGCTTTCTCATCATAATCTTGATCTGTCATAAACGCATATAATAAATCAGCAGGTATAGATGGACCAGCTCCAATAAATTCTCCAACAGCATTGGCTACATTAGGATCGCCAAATCTTAAATCTTGTCCAAGCATAGGTCTTATACCAACAGCTTCATCAAACATACCACCTGATACAGTTTCTAACATAAAGTTTGCATCAGTAAATATACCTGCAATACCTGATAGTTCTACACCTCTAATAATTTTTTCTTCTAATGGTTTTTGTACCCAGTATCTAGGATTCTTAAAGTAATCTCCCATCATACCCATACTAATCATAGCGGCAACACCACCCATAACTTGTAATTCTCTACCTTGTAATCCTGATATTAATAATTTTCTATTTGCGGCAATAGCCCAAGAAAAGAATTGAAATGGTAATCCCATAAATGAATTACTAAACTTTCCACCTCTTGTAGTTTTTTGAAATCCAAAAAATCTACCCATACTATTATCATATAGTTTTGCATATGCTTCATCATTAACTCTAAATACACCATGCATTAAATTTAATTGATCTGTAGGTGTAGGAGTAATAATAGTTCTATTTACATCTGCATATAAAGCTTGTCTAAATTTTCTTGATGCTTGTTGTCCACCATTTTTACTAATCCATTGATTAGCATTTGGCATTAATAAACCATCTAATTCTTCATATGGCATATCAGCAATTAACCTTGCAGTCTTTTGATCTATACCATAACTAGCTAATCTAGTTATTATAAAGTCAGCTTCTTTTTTATCTTTAAAAGAACCTTTAGCTATTTTTAAACTGTCTTCTATTAATCTATGAGAAGATATTACACCTTGATATTGTTTCCACATTTGTGTCCAAGGAGTAAGTAAGTTAGCAAAATAAAATGGACCTTGTGCTTTGTTTAATGGTTGTCCTAAAAATCTATCAAACTTTTTACTTAACCATCCTTTACCTAAACCTACTTGACCACCATCTTCTATAAATCTTTTTCTTGATGAACCTAAAGTTACTTCCATAGCTGGTGCAAAATATTTAACTTGCTCTAATGCTTTAGAATAAGCTCCTAAATTAGTAGTAAAATCTCCTATAATAGGTTTAAATGTTTTACTAAAACCATTTACCATTACAGGTCTTGCCGCATCTACTAATGCAGAAAAAATTACTTTACCCATAAATGCTAAACTTGCCCAATCCCTTAGGAATGCCGCAGTTCTTTTATTAAAAGATGCAGGGTCTTCTGTATTAAGTGTTCCTAATATTTTATCTTTTTCATCTTCAAATGCATTTAATACCTTATCTATTTTAAGATTGTCTTTTTCTTTTCTAAGTTCTTTAGTAATTAATCTTACTTCTGTTTGAGTTAAAAAATCATCTAAGTGTCTATCTCCAAATTGTCTAGTAAGTTCTATAGCATGACTCATCTTAGTAGTGTATTGACGCATAATAAAATTAATATCTGTTTCAATAAATTCTATTACATCTCTATTAGGAATATCTAATGTTCTTGACATTAAAGATTTAGTTCCTGCTCTCCATTGTTTTCTATTCTTATCAAAACCCCAACCTGCAATACCCTCTCCATCCATATGATTTGCTTCGTTGTCCATTATCTTATCAAATGCATCATCTACTCTTTTATCTATAGCTTCAGGATTTGTAGATAGTTCTACTTCTTTTCCTTTTTTTCTAATAATAGGATTAGCAACAAAATGTCTTCTAAGTATTTTTTTAAACGCTTCTTGATTAGCCATAATTTTATCTCTCATCCAATATCTAGGCATAAAGTTTCTGCCTTGTTCATATGGTGGAGATATTGATTCTGCCATTTCATCAAATTCTCCTTTGAGAGTTCTGTATTCATTTTGTAATCTTGATTTTAATTTATTTAATCTTGTAATTTGGAATGTATTTAATGCCTTATTAGATAACAATTCATCTATCTGTGATATAGAACCTGCTTTAATTTCCATCATTCTTTTATAAGAACCTTGTGATGCAAACATATGTAACTTAGTAGCTTCAGCTTCATACTCAGCAAAAAACTTTCTAGCTTTTGTTGCCGCTATTTTAACTTGTGGATTTAAACCTACATCATCAAATACTTTATCATCTACTATAGCTTCTGATACTTTGTTATAAAACTGTTGCATTGATAATGCATTAGGATCAACTTCTTGATTACGACCATTAACAAATTTTCTAGTAAAATTATTCATGGCATCTTTTGCTCTTATGCCACCTTTCTGTAAATTCATATCCAGTATTTTTCTACTGTTACCATTGCCTACTCTATGTGCAACAAACTCATCATCTATAGATTGTAAAGTAGTTCTTAAACCTGAGTACCATTTTGTAAATGAATCCATTATAACTGAGTTAGCTGTAGGTACTCCCTCTTTGTTACCTCTCATAGCTGTAGCAAAATCTCCACCTAACTCTTGCATTTTTCTTGCATAGTGTGGGTCTTTAAATGCTTTCATTACTGTTCCATAATTTGTCCAACCCTCTACAAACTCTAATAATTTATTTGTATCTGTTGTTCTTGGTGCAGAATTAATTTTTATAATGTCATTTAGTACATCATCATTTAATCTATTTTCATAATCTATTAACTTTTCTCCTTTGTTTCTTTTAGTATATAATCTACTAAAGATTTCTTTCTTCATTCTAAAATTAATATAATCATCAGGTGTTCTAAACATTTTTCTAGGTAAAGGATTTGCTCCTGCAATATCTGATACTAAATGCTTACCTTGTGTATATAAATTTCTTAAATATGTTTCATCAACAACAAGTTTATTACCTGACTTAACACCTTGGAATACAACTGGGTTATATTTCTTACCTGTAAAACTATTTGTATTACTTACTTCTACTCCAGTATTATATGCATCATCTCCTACTTTGTATGACCAACCATTTTCCCAAGTATTTCTTCCCTCAGTTTTAGCATGAGATTCAAAGTAGTTATCACTTATTTTATTAATACCACCTTTTTCTGTAATAGTTTTTCTTGTAATTGTTTTACCTAATGCACCACTAAATAAACCTCCTAGTAAAAATGCACCACCTATATACATAGCTGTTTCTTGATTACTTGCAGTAGGATCATTTGCTCTTCTAATTGGTTCTGTTGCACCAACTAAACCTGCTGACATCAATCCACCTTTAACAAACTTGTGTCCAAATGATATTCCTTTTACAAATGGTATAGGTATTAAATTAATAGGATCGCCTAATCCTGCAACTAGAGCAGGCATAATTCCTCTTTCACTTGATTCTAATCTTTCTCTTTTCATCAAGTTTCTATCTATCTTTTGTTTTAAAAAATCATGGTGGTCTTTGTTTATTACATCAACAAACTTACCTGCGTATTGTTCATAACCTGCTAAGTTATCAGGATTAAATGGATCATAGTCTTTATCTATACCACCACTTGTATAACCATTGTCATGTACATAAGTATCTTTTAATTGTCCTACCCAAGATAGATTCCATTCATCAGATACATCAGACCAAAACCCTGAATCAAATTCAAATTGTCTTCCTACATTATGTGGAGATGGTGTGTACTGTGCATTAATATTTTGAAATACAGTTAAATCTTCTTCTCGTTCTTGATTAATATATGTTTGGTTTCCTGATTTATCATTTGGATTAGCCATGCTATTCTCCTAATGGTATTGTTTTAATTAACTGGTCATTATCAAATTGCATTACATTCTTTTTATACTGTTCAGAATTGTATATTTTTTTCATACTATAAGGTATGCTTTGTGATAAATATTCTTTAGGTATGTTTGCTCTATTTTCTAAGAAGTTCATTCTTTTATTTCTATAATCATTAATCATTTTTTCATAACCTGCATTCATATTAAGGTTTTCCATATTTTGTTTATAATCAGGAATAGGATCATAAACTATAGGCAACATATTTTTATCTATTAATGGAGTAGCTTTTCCATTTTGATTAACAAATACTAAGTAATACTTTGGTGTTGCATTGTTTATATCTGTTGCTTGTAAGAATATATTTTTACCAAATTCAGGTTTGAATTGATCTATAGCAGAATAATCTTCTGAGTTTTTAACTAAATAATTAATAGCTGGTGTCATCCATTCTATATTCATATTACCATCTCCATCAGGTAAAGAAAACTTTTCAGGAGGACTATTTACAAAATGAGATTTATTTTGATACTCTCCCTCATCTAGTTTTATATTTCTAAAATTAGAATAACCAAACTTAGAAAAACCAAAACCAGTTTCTCCATTCATAACATATTGCAATGCATCTTTAATTAAAGGTTTAGTATCATTTACATTTCTTAATGGCATTCCCTCTACAATATCTAAGTGTACTTGTTTGATAACTTCTTGTACTAATGTTTCTGATAAAACAGGTACACCATCTGCACCATCTATTGATGATATTAATTTACCAGTTTCTTTTACAATGTAAGCATTTAAATCATTAACACCTTTAACTCTACCACCTGAAGAAAATTGAATTGCTTGTGATGCACTTTGAAAAGATTGTTTATCATAGTCATTATAAAAGTTTGTTACTTCTGCTAACGCATCTACTAAATTAGGATTTAATGCTAATGCGTTTTCTACTGCTATTATTCTATTTCTAGTTTTTCTATCTATACCTAGTGTAGAAAATATATCCATCTCTACATTAGAAACATTCTCATCTATCTTAAATGTATGTCTATAATCTTTCATGTAAGTTATAATGCCTGAGTTTCTTAATTGTTCTATTGAGTTTTGATTAAAGTTTCCATATGCCGCTTCTATATTATTGATTACAGATTCAGGTAATACATGCTGTGTAGATATAGACCATTTTAAAAACTTAGTATTACCTAATGCATTTTTTATATCTACTCTTTCTATTTCATCTACTGATGAATTATAATCATTAACCATGTTTTCATAACTAACACCTTTAAATAATTGACCTGAAAATTCTTTCTTTGACATATTTCCTGTAGTAGCATTCATACCAATAGCTGTTTGATTTTTATTATGTGCGTATAAAGAAGTTATATTATTATCGCTTGTTTTTTGTGTAAGCATAGACTTTAACATATTAGCTTGATTACTAAATGCTGTTCTTATATCTGATAATACACCAAAGTTATTTTGTGTTTTTGATTGTAAATCTGATTTGTTAATTACTTTTTTTTCTCCATTAGCCATTGTAAGTGTAATCTTATTTGGTCCACTTATCTGTATAAGAGAAGCTATCTTAGTATAATTACTAATAGCATTTTGAATATCCATAGAAGATGCATTATCTAAATCATCTATATGAACACCTTTAAATAAATTCATTGTATTAGTTTTAATATATTGATCTTTAATAAACTGAGAACCAGTAGCTTCTGCATCTACAATATTATTGTCTTGTGCTATTAATGTTTTTTCTTCTAATTCTTTAATTAATTCTGTAGATTTTTTATTATCTCCATTAGTAAATAAATGTGAGTTAATAGAATCAACAGAAACTTTTTTTGTGTTAGTCCATTGAACACCTAATACTTGTTCCTTGTGTCTGCTAAAGTTTGTAGCAACCATTCTACCATGCATACCATGTTGTTCTTCTGCAAATGTTTGTGCTATTAATTTAAATTTAGGTTCTAATTCATTTAGTAATGGTTCTAATCTAGCATCTACTACTGTAGAAAAATTCTGTTGTGTATCGTAACCCTCTTCTGCTGTTGTTCTTTCTTCTAAAATAATATTTTTAATATTAGTAAATACTTCATCTCGATATCTATTGTATATTTCTTTTTCAAAAGTTGCTTTACCTGTAACAGTATTTAAATGTTTAGGCATATCTACTTTAGTAGGTACAAATTGTTCTTTAACTTCTCCTGTTTTATCTGTGTAAGTTACTTTCTTTTCTCCAAACTCATAATTTTGTGCCGCATCTTCTCCTACTTTTTTACCAAATGATTTAAGTTGTTTTAATCCAACATCAGCAAATTGAGTAACTAAACTATTTAATTGATTAGCTTGTGTGATAGATGCATCAGCCATTGCAGAAAATCCACTACCTCTATTAACACCTATCTGTTCTGTATATCTAATTTGTTGTGTTTCTTTTTTTAATGCCATATTATACCCATCCTTTTTCTTGGGCTATTGGATAACTTGACATTAATGATCTACCTATTGTTGCTATTTTACCTGATTGATATTTAGCTTCTGCCGCTCTTCCTGATAGTTCTGCTTGTTGTACTCCATATAATGCGGCTAATCTTTTTTCATTACCCATTAGTTTTATTTTTTCTATATCTTTTTTAACTACTTCTTTGTTTGCTTTAAAGAATGCTCTTGATGATGCTGAGTCTGTAGTAATATTCATTGTACTTAACATAGCCCTGTTACTAGATAGTTGAGAATAATATTTCTTTTTTCTTTCGTTTTCTTGCATTTGTGTTTGTAAATATTCTCCATCAGCTTTAGCTTTATATTGTTTAGCTTGAAACTCAGCTTGTTGTTGTTGATATCTCATAGCTTGTTTCTGTGCATTGATACTCATCATAGTACCACCAGCAACTAAACCTATTGTAGAAACAGCCGCTAATGTAGATGCTGTTCCAGCAGATGCTCCCATAGCTACAAATATAGTTGGACTACACATTAGTAATATATCTCCGAAGTTATACCTAAGATTCTAACTGGCAAAGGTGCTGATTGAGTAATTGTTAAGTTTGGTTCTAAACTATATCCTAATGTGTACACTTCTTTCTTTCCTGTAAAACTTGTTAATCCACTTGATGTATTCAATGTTGTTTCTGTTAGAACTACATCATTTGAATTTATTTGTACATTATAAGTTGAAGACAATTCTATAACACTCTTACCTATTTTTCTTGGTAATCCTGTTAATTGTCCACCTTGGATAGTTGCATCTATAGGTAATGTTTCTAAAGTAATACTATAATTTAATCCAATATCACAAGCTGTAGTTGGTGTATCTATAATAACATTTCCACTTCCATCTACTACACCGCTACCATAATAATAAATAGCACCACCCTCAGTTGATCCAGCAGTTGCAAATACAGTTTTACCTACATGAGTAGTTAATCCTGAGAATACTTTGCTAGTAACAAATTGTAATGTTGTGTTATTTGATTGAGAAACAGATGCATTAATTACTATTGTGTACTCTCCACTATTACCAGTAGCAGTTGCAGATTGTATTGTATAAATAGTTCCTGATCCTCCAAATTGGAATGTTTCTCCTTGACTAGGAGCATTAGTAAATCCATCTGCTATCATTGTAGTTGTACTAGAAATAGCACCATTTACTTTAGGTACACCATGTGGTTGATAACTTCCTGATACTGTTTTAGTTATTGTATAATCTGTAGGTACATCAAATGAAGTAGATGCTTGTTGTTCTAAACTATAATAAGCAGAACCATTAATAGTTCTTTTAACTGCTGTATATATACTATTAGTTGTACAAGCTACAGATTCATATTCTCCATCTGTATTCCATTGCATCCATCCTGCTATCTTTTCATTTCTTTGAGAAGTAAAGATTCCTATAGTACCATCTGAATTAACTACAAAATAAAACTGTTCAGTTCTATCAGCTATAGAAGTTAATTTAGCTGTATCACTTGGTGTAGATATTAAATGATTAGATAATAGAGATATACTATTAGAAGAAAATTCTTCTGCCGCCGCACTAAATAAAAACTCTCTAACTGTTTTACCATTGTTTTGTATAAAGATTGTAGCATTATCAAAGATTCTTGGTTTAGCTTTTAACTGAGAACCTAGATTAGATTGACTTATAATTCTTATATCAGTTGGTGTAATAGGTTTTGATACCTGTGGTTTTAAAAAAAACTCTCCTGTACTTGTAAGTATCTGTAATACTTTGCCTGATATTAAATGTCTTATTTCATTTACTTGATCTGATGCTATTTGTATTTGTACTGAATCAGAATCTTCTCCATCTCCTACATCAAAGTTAAAGAAGTCTGCTACCATACTAGCTTGTAATCCATCAGGTAATGCTGTTACTCCACCAAAGAATAATCTTTGTTCATGGAATGTAACTGTATTAGGAAAACCATTGATAGAAGAAAATACTTGTTCATCCCAGTTTCTAGTAGGTGGATGACCTGTAATTAATACTCTAACACCACCACCATCTACAGATTCAGTTGCAGTATCAGAAGCACCAGCAGTATAAGTAAAATGATTATCATCTGTAACAGTAATAGTAAATGTACCATTTAAGTTTGCAGTAGCTAAACCACCACCATCTGTATCAAATATATCTTCTGCACCTGATATAGTAATAGAAGCTCCATTTGTAAATCCATGTGCTACCATAGTAACTTCTACTGTTCCTGAACCTTGTGTAGTTTTAAAAGGATCATCATCTAGTTCTATAGAAACATCAGCTAATAGTGTTCCTGTTATAACTGTAGAAGAAGTATATCCTGTTATAAGTATTTCTGTTCCATGATATCTTACAATCATTCCAACATAAGCTGATGTCCAGTATGCTGTATTAGTAGTTAATGTTACACCAGTAGTACCTTTAGATGTATTGTTAATATCTAATGTGATATCATCATCAGCAAATTTAAAATAGGGTTGATATGTTTTTTCTCCATTGACACTTGTTTCAAAACCAAAAGCTGTTCTTGTAAATGATGTTGATCCTATTCTTTGTATTACTTGTGGTACAAAATCTTGGTGTGTAATTATCATTGTGTCGCCTGATTGCGTCATATCCATTTCAAACAAATCTGCTGTTATCCAAGGACAAGATGATAATGTTGCTACTAAAGTTCCATTAGTAGAATAAATTTTTAATGTTTGGTTTTGGAATGCAAATACATATTCTTGATTTTGATTAAAGATAAATGCTTCTAATCTACTTGCTCCACCTAAGTCTGCCCTTGCTACTGAACCACCTCTTCGTTCAATACCACCTTGGTTAATAGGAATAACATTTCTAGCTTTCTTTAATCCTTGACCATATGCTGATAAATCAACACGAGATATAATAGTAGGATCAAGTTCCCCTCTTAAAAAACTACCCTGATGTATTCTTTGTCTTGCCATAATTCATTTCTATTATGGAGAGGTTGCTGTTATATCATTTAGTGCTGTTCTGTTTCTAACATTTCTAAACCTATCCACATTTAATCTTCTTGTTGTTTGTGCTTGTGCGTCAGTTGCTTTAGCTATAGCAAGTTGGGCTATTGATCTTTTATGATACAGTTCAGATAGTTGATCATTTCTTGCTATTGCACCAGCAAACAAAGACGCTAGCTCGAAAACTAGCGTCTGTTTGAAGTAGGGAGGAAAAATGCTTTCACTAGGTTGAAAGGTATAATCCGCTATTACAGTATCACTAGATGTAGTGTTTGTAAATAAATTTTGTCCATATCTGTCATATTTAATAACATCATCTCCTACAGTAACAGTATGTATAATGTGTGCATCATTTGGTAATGCATATGAAGAATCATATCTAGCATCAGGATTAGCTGTATTTTTACTAAGTTGTGCTTGTTTAGATGCAAATCTCCATCTACATCTTGTTAATAAATTTTCTAAAGTTGATTCGTATAATTGGTTTGCTACTTTTGATTCAGTAGTATTCTGAGTAAAACTTGAGATTGTATTTGCTCCTACTAGGACAAGTGCTTTATTACATATATCAAATTTACTATCAGCCATATTTTATATCTATATTAAATGTAGGGGGAAGTAAATCCCCCCACATAACTATTTATTATGTACCATTGATAGTAGTAACTGTAGCCGCACCTGTTGCAGATGAAACTACAATCATATCTACAGTTCTAGTACCGCCTGTTGAACCTACAGCTATGATAACATCATTCTGTTTAAGTTCAGCAGTAGCAGTATTGAAGTAGCCACTACCTATGATTGCACTTATTGCGTCAGCAGAGTCATATAGGAAAACACTATTAGACCCACCTGCAATTTTCTTTAAGTTGCTTGATGTGTATGCCATGTTATATCTCCTATTCTGTTATTTGACATTCAATCATACCATTACCATCAATCTCTACTACTCCAAGACTCATGTATGATGTGATTAAGTTACTGACTTTTTCAGGAATGTAGTTGATCTCAGTTCTAATATCAGAACCCATAGCTACTCCGATTGCAGACTTGTGATAAGCATGACAATCTCTAGTAGTAGAAGCTTTTGATAAACCAGAATGAGTGAACCACATAAATCCAAGCCATCTCTTCGCAGTTAATCCACCAGCGTATGGTAAATCACTTTCGCCTACATATTCAGCACGAGAGAATTGATCTATTTGAAGTAGATCAGCCCAACCTGCAGGAGATACTACAAAGTATCTTTGCCCATCATCAGGTACATCAGCCGCTCCAAATGTTTCGTAAACTGTCAATGCTTTTGCTAGAGTTAATCCAGCAGAACCATGTACAACATTACTTGAATTTGAACCAGCGTCTAATACATCAATGATTAGTTGGTCTGTTTTTCTCCCCAATGCCGCCGCCGCAGATTGAGATAGTACTTGTCTTTCGTCAATGTTAGTTTTTAGCTCGTCTAATCTATCGACATAATCTGCCGCATAGAAATCCGCTAAAGTAACATCAACAGTTGAGTGAGTGATATCCATAGTTGGAATTTGAGCGTGTCTGCTTTTTGAAACAGCACTACCAGTTCCTACTTTTTGGAATCTCGCCTGACTCCCCTTTACATTATTTACTTGCCTTATTGTGTTTCTTAGCTTTGATCCCATTCTTTGGTAAGCCATGTGGACTTCAGCTTCGAACTGTTTAATAAAGGCAGTTGAAATAGATGTACTCATATTTATACTCCTTTGTTAGTCGTTGTTGTTAATTAAACAGTTGTCCGCATTAAATTAATTCGGTTGTCCATAAAGGACCGATCTCTTCTAATATGGGCTGTGTACCCTTTTTGACTACATTATGTAGTCGTTTATAGAAGTACAACACTTTTACATTTTTTACAAGCATAGGTTTAGAAAAATTATATCCTTGCCACTTTAACCATCTAATAGATTTAGTATGTTCTTCTGTTATGTAATTGGACAAATATATGTAATGTTCTTCTAAGTAATGTAGCCATTTCTTGTTTCTTTTAAGGAAATATAAATAGTTTTTATCTAATTCTTTAGAGGATAAGAACCATATTGTGCCGATTTTATTATCCATTCTTGATGGTACAGCACCAAAGATTGCGGCAACTTTGTGATCTTTTGTTAATATAGTAAAAGAATTAACATTTGGTCTGCTGTATCTAAATGGTTGTAGTAATGCTTGTAGGGGATCAAGCCCCCACAAAGCTATCTCATACCTGTCTAGTGCCTTTAAGTTAGGAGCTAAAAGAAAACAATGTTCAGGTATAGTCTTTTCAACATATAACATTAACCCCTATAGAGTCTGTTAAATGCTTCATCAACTTTTGCTACATAAGATGGATCACGCTCTCTACCATCATAGTATCTTTTATCTTTCATCATAGTTCTAACATCTTCTATTGTTAGAGGTCTTTCAGGTTGTGCAACTTGCCCTGCTCTTGATATGTTTTGTTTTTGAGATTCCATAACTTTTTCAAGTGCTTCTATCCCATCAACATTAGAACCCATAGTAGAAGAAACTATTTCGTATTGTTCAGGACTAAAAAATGTAGATGCCCAACTATTCACAGCATCTAATCTTGCTTCTGCATTTTCTCCTAGTTTAGATTTCTCAACTTCTATATCAGGTTGTTGTCCAACATAAGCATCAACATATTTATTAATACCCTCTTGATATACTTCTTGATCGTATGAATTTTCCCAACAAAAATTTTTCCACCATTCTGTCATAGGATTAGCATTAACTATATCTTCTGTTACATTCTCAGGAAGTTTAGGTAATTCATATTTCTCTATTGCTTCAGGTCTTTCTGCATTAGCTTCTTGTTTTAATTCATCAATGATAACATCTCTTAGTTCTTCTTTTTTACCACCTACATATTTTTCTAAGTTAGTATAAGATTTACCAAACTCTTCTACATTGAGTTTTCCTTTTTCAGCATCCCAAAATTTCTCAGGTATATACTCAGGTCTTGGTGCTGGTTCTGTTGTAGTAGGTGCAGATGTTTCTTGTGAAACATTATTCTCTACTGGTGTTTCCTGTACTGGAGTTTGCTCCTGTACTGGTTGTGTTTGCTCTTCAGCCATTTTGATTCTCCTTTATTATGTTTTGACTTTTACCTTTATTAATTCTTCGCTGTATTAAACCTACTAAATATCTTTGACCCTCTAAATGTCTTAGAGCATGGTCTGATATTTCAGGTCCAGCGACTGAATCAATCGTTATTGATTTAAGGTATTGGAGAACTTCAGCACCTATAGTGGTACTAAACAATGTTTTAAACACATCATTTATTTTGGTTTCTTCTTCAGAACCTCGTTTAAAGTTGTCCAAACCTATCAGGGCTTTATTATGTTCTGACATATTAAATCCTTATCATACTTTGTATAACACTTCTAGGGATAATATTTCTATCCCCAAATCCTATTTCTCCATCCTCATTTTGATAGCTACTAAAGGTATGTATATCTGCTTTTGTCTTTTTAAATATGTATGCTTCTGTTTTAATTATAGCTGTTTTCATATTTTCAAAGTCATTTAAATCTGTGATTGTACTATCTCCTACGATATCATTCCAAACTATTAAATACTTATAGTATTTTTCTCCACCTATATTTACTGGGCTACTCGCTTTCTTTGTACTCATCTTTTAATATCGCTTTCAAAAACCATATAGCTTTTTTAATATCTACTACTCCGCCTTTTTCTCTATGCCTTGTAATATATTTAATAGCTGTTGCATCTGCATATGGTAAGTGTCTTACATAATCATATGTTTGTAAAATTTTACCACAAGTACATTTACCTGCTTGATAATAATCAGGATTTATTTTTTGTTCATCACTCATACTAACTCTCCTATCCAGTTTCCATTTTTATCTAACACCATTGGAAGTAATCTAGGTATTCCATTTAGTATTACTCCACATCCAATAATGAATCTTGTTCTAAAGTTTTTTGCATATGAGAATGCCATAGACTTTTGATTAATTAAACAACCTACATTCATACCAAAGAATATATCATCAGGATTAGCCCAATAAGATATAACAAACTTTGTATGATAGTGTCCTTGTACTGCACTCATACCCATTGTTTGTGAAACTTTTAAAACATCTGCTGATCTTCCATGTGTAAAGAAACATTTTTTTCCATTACTTAATTTTAATGTCATGTCATCTACCCACTTCCATTTTCTAGTACCTAAGAAATCTCCATAAGGTTTTAGAAATTGTTTTGACATTCCAAATCTTAATGCTCTTCTATAAACTAAACTACTATGATTAGAATCTACTTCAGTTACTTCAGGAAATATTCCCTCTAATTCTCTTATATATTCTTTTGATATATCTAATTCTTGTCCTGCACTTGGTAAGTCAGGATTATGTTCGTGCATTGATATTGCATGGAAGTCTAATAAATCTCCAATGTTAATTACAGTATCAGGTTTAAATTCTTTTTTAATAGCTTTTAGAAAAGCAAAAGCATCTTTGTGATGATAAGGTATATGGAGATCGCTAATTACTAAAACAGATTTATGCATATGGAAGTTATCATGTTATTGAGTTTCTTCTTCTGTTGGCTGTCCTTGTCCTTGTTGTTGTTGCATCATCTGTTGCATTTGTTGGGCGGCTTCCTGCATTTCTTCTTGTGATCTTATTAATTGTTCAGGAACACCTAATTTTTTAGCAACATATTTAGCTACCTCGTCTTGCTTAACAAGAACATTTAATAACTGTGGACCAACTCTACTTTGTACCATAGCTAAAAATCTATCTATTGTGGCAACATCTTGTTGCTGTTGTGCTTGTGCTAATGGAGAAGATGATTTAATTTTTATTTCTCTACCATTAACAACTGGTATTTTTATTCTACCTTGTTTCTTTAAAATATAAATTACTCTTTGTAATACTGGATTAACTAATTCAGCTTGTAATCTTCCGAATGCCGCACCTATTTGTCTTGATAAGTCAGCCATTCTTTCTGCAACTTCTGTAGCTGTCATAGGTGTTTTTTCATTTGGTGTACCTAACATATCATTGTACAATGCTTTTTTAATATTAGTTCTCATATCTCTTAAAACTAAATCACTTACATTAAAGTTTCCTGCTTGTGCTATTGGTTGTAGTCCTGATGATCCAGCCGCTTTAGGAATAATAGTACCAGGAATTAGTGCAATGTTATCTACATTAATAACTCCATCATCTTCTACTTGATACATTCCTGATATAGACATCTGTGCATTTTCTAAAATTAATTCTATAACTAAGTTAGAAGTTTTAATTGCAGGTAACGCTAATTGTAATGGACCTCTTCCATATACTTCTCCTGCTACTTTAGACCATCTATAAACAATATAAGGGTTTGATCCTAAACCTTTGTATGTATCTTCAAATAATTTATGTTCATACATTTGAGAGATAACACAAAATTTATATTCATCTTCTTTTGTATTAGCATAATTTTTATAAACAATTTCTAATACATCACAATCCATGTCAGGAGCTTTGTCCATATCCATTTGCATTTTTTCTGATAAGACAGCTTGTGGGTAAGCATAAGTAATATCTTTCATTTTAATTTTTCTATTTCTAAATACATGATCTACTTTGTCATCATGTCCTGCATCTAAAACTATTTGTGGTAATGGGATTGCTTTGAATTTAACTGGCTGTACTGCATCTCCCTCTTCTACTAAAAGTACACCTGTACCTACAGCACAATCTAAAAATGTTTCATGTACTTCTTGTGAGAAGTTTGAGTTCTGTAATATTTCAAAAACATATTCTGTTACTTGATCTAATTCTAAATTAACATCTTTCTGTTCATCCTTTGGTATTTCTGAACCAGCAACAAAGTCTGCCCATCTTGCATAGTTAGGAACAATACCTGATTGTAATCTACTAGCAAATTCTTGTACACCTACTACAGCAGTTTCATCAAAGATTCTGTCAGATCGTCTTCTACCTATTGACTCACTATAAAAACTTTCCCTTTGTGGTAAAGCAAATTCATAGCATTCTTCAAAAGTAGGAAGCCACATATCTTTGACTGCCTTAGCGTTGTTGTAACGAGTAATCAATCGTTTCACACCACTCTCAGAATAGTTCTCTACTCTTTGTGGTTTTACATCTACTACCATCTATGCTCCTAAAGTATCTTTAGACATTAGATTTTGTGAAACTTCGAAACCTTGTCCGCCTCTTCTACCTGATAAAAGTGATCTTCGACCTCTTCTACCTGAGTATGCCGCAACTCTATCTTCGAATGCTTGTTGCTTATTAGCAGTTCTTTCTGCTTCTTGTTGCTTACGCATTCTTGCTCGTTGTTGCTTTACACTTTCCTCTTCTACTGGAGGTGGTGGTGGTGGCGGAGCAGATGGTTTAAATGGACCTGCACACATAACTATCTCCTCCTTTCATAAACTGATTTTGGTTTAACATCAAATACATTAAAATTCCTTTTCGCAACTACAGGTTTATTAGATTTATTACCAATAGTCAATGCTCTTCCCTCTCCTGCACCTAACAGTAAATATTGCAAAGCATCATGTACATGAGAAAATCTATTCTTATTTGGTTTTTCATCATATCTTTCTCCTGATACTTGGAGTCTTCTATAGTGATAACCACCAGTAAAACCTTTAATTAAGTTATTACATTTACGATCTATAATCATTCCTGATTCTCCATCTACCATTCTATTTAATACAGATGATACTGATTCTAATCTAAGAGTTACATCATTAGATGGAGCTGGTCTTGCAAATAATCCTTTACCACGCATGATTTGAAAGGGTGTACTTTCATCTGTTTGTACTCTATGATCCCCTGCTGGATCGCCAAAAATTACAAATTCTCTTGGTAAGTATTGTGCCATAACTTGTTTCATTAAATCAGAAAATTTTACTATACCCATATCTTCTGCAACTAATTCTTCAAACACTACCCATCTATTTCTTATTCGTTGTGCAAATACACAAGCAGGTGTTAATCCAAAATCTATTCCACAAAATATAGGAACACCATCTGCTATAGCTATTTCTCCTTTAGCAACATGGACTTGTTCTTTAAATGATTCGTAAACTGGTTTGCCATCTTCTATTTGTCCTAATTTATTTAATACATAAACATCAATCCAAGATTTAGTTTTACCTCGTATAATATTTCTATAATAATTTGGAGTTAAATTGTTTTGGTTCTCCATAACTTTATTATTTTCATATCCCTCTATTTCATTTTCTTTATTTTTAACTTCTAACATAGCAGGTGGTTGATTATAGAAAGACCAGTTATCAGGTTTAACTAACATCTTAGCTTCTTGTTTAGTTATGTAATCAGGAATAATTGTTTCTCCTGCCATGATAGACCACCAATGATCTGTATCAGGTGGGTTAGTATCTGCTATAACACCATACCAACTTGGTCCACCATCTCTCATAGATGGATATCTTCCTACCCTCATTGTACAAGCATCTACAATAGACTTAGGTATTTCTCTTGCTTCATTAATCCAAACACCTGTAAGTTCTAATGATAATAATTTTTTTACATCTTCAGGTCTATCAAGTGCTAAAAATATAACTTCAAGTTCTATATCTCCTTTTTTAATATTATGAGTATATGGAACACTCCATGCAAATCTTCCCCACTCTTCTTCAGGAAACCAATCAAGCCAAGTTTTAATTGTTGTTGTTTTTAATTGTGGGTTTGTATTTCTTATGACAGCCCATCTTGATTTTCTTTTGCCATCTTCAGATGGTTCTTGCATTAATGCTCTTCTAATAACTTCTATACAACAAGCAACAGATTTACCGCTACCTACTGGACCACGCAGTCCTCTAAGAAAGCTACTGTCTTTTAAAAAATTTTTAAGGGTTTCCCCATCAGGTTTATAATTTAGTGATCCCATAATCTACCGCTAATTTAATTAGTTTCTCTCTTGCATTATCTGAAAGAGATTCAATGATTCTATCTGCTTCTGTGTCATTTACATGAGATGATGGATAGTGTTTCATATGTTGAGTTCTAACTACCTTTCTAAGTATCTGCAAATCTTTTATAGCAACCTTAGTGAAGATACTCATGGTGCTTGATTCATTATCTGTTCTTTAGCCATCTTAGTTGCTTCTTCTTCTGAATGACCTTTTAACATCTTAAACTCTACATATTCTTTTATTCTTTTAGCTGTGTATTCTTCCTTAGCTTTCTTCTCGTTCTCCATCATCTGATTGGCTCTCATTTGATTCTTGTGGAGTATTGAGTTCTTCTCTGGTTCGGATTTTTCTAGCTTCTTCATAGTTTTCCTTTGTGTTGTTTCTTCCATCAGGGTATGTTGTTTTAGGTACTCTCTTCATCTTTTATATCCTCATATGTTGCACGAAAACCTGTTGGGCAAAAAAAAATTTTAAATTCCTCTTCGCTTAATTTATGTTCTTCAACAAGTTCCATCTCGCCGCTTTTCCATAACTTTACCAAATATATATTATTTTTTAAAGCCACTTTTCATGTTGTCATAAGCTGACTTAGAGATAGTTGATTTACTTTTACTCTTGGATGTACCAGCTTTTTTTTTCTTATTAATATAGTAATACAAACCTTTCTTGGCTTTCTTACCATCTTTTCTTGTGTGTGTTCCTTTTTCTGCCGCCATTATTTACCTACCTTTTTTAATGCACTCTT